>OOCZ01000158.1_pt1 | contig 62680 bp, 65 predicted proteins | sample 1671631 | NCBI WGS metagenome assembly OOCZ01 (sample SAMN06348176, study PRJEB24527) | human gut metagenome | reverse complement strand
GCCTGCAATTCACAGACAGCAAGCCCTTTCGGCTGCTTGAACAATTTTTACTTCAAAATATTGTCTAACTTTTGGGGGTCACTTCACCTCTCGGTATGATTTATTTATCTTTCAAATACAAAATGCCGCATATAGCGGAACAGACTTCAACCCATCTTTCTCCCCGAAGTTCTTGAGCGAGAGTCGGACCGAGTAAGCCGGTTTATAACTGTCCACAAAGACGCTGAGACTACGAGAGCGGACATGTTCCCCTTTCTTGACTTCAATACCGATGATCTGATTGCCTTTTTGCAGCACAAAATCCAGTTCTGCTGTGCTGCTGCTCTCCCAATAGTAAAGGTCATAGCTTTTGGCAGCAAGTTGCTGGGCCACATAGTTTTCTGTGACAGCCCCCATAAAGGTATTGCCCTCGCCGGAGAGCACCGTCTGCTGAGAGAGGCCGGATTTCATAGTCAGCAGACCCACATCGCCCATATAGAGCTTGAACGCTGACAGATCAGCATAAACAGCTATCGGCTCAAAGGCCTGATTGATGCGCTGGCATTTCAGCACAACACCGGCCAGGTTCAGCCATTCGATGGATGCACCAAACAGTGTCGCGCTGCCGCCTTTCTGGACGACCTTATACTGGAACTTCTTGTTGTCCTTAGCCAACTGCGCCGGAATGGAATTGTAGCAGGCACGGATCTTCACGCTGTCCGTATTGCTGGCATACTTCGCCATGTCCGCAATATAGTTGTCCAGGATCTCACTCTGCACCAACGGAACATCCAGAAAGCTACCGCTTTTCAAAAAGGCATTGATACAGGCAGGCATTCCGCCAATGATCAGATATTCCCGATACAGCTCGATGGCCTCCTGATGCAGGGCATCGGGCAGCGGTTCCATCGTTTCATAGGCTGTACGGATTTCTCCGCAGAGAAATTCCTTGCCTCTGGCCCAGAGATACTCCTCGAAATCCAGCGGATAAAGGGTGATTGTTTCCACCTTGCCCACCGGAAAGGAATACTGCTGACGGTTGATCGCCACACCCAGCAGGCTTCCCGCAGCCGCAATATGGAACTCCGGTGTTTCCTCACAGAAGTATTTCAGCGCGGTCAGTGCACGCTCGCAGGATTGGATCTCATCGAAAATGATCAGTGTTTCACCGGGAATAATGCGCTCACCGGTGGACGCCTCCAGATACCGCAGGAGGCGTTCCGGTGCGATATTGTCGTTGAAATAGGAGGCAATCGTCAGATTCGTCTCCAGATTGATATAGACCACATTTTTGAACTGCTCCTCGCCAAATTTGCGGAGGATATAGGTCTTTCCCACCTGGCGGGCGCCATTGACGACCAGCGGCAGGCGGTCAGCGGTTTTATTCTTCCAAGCTAAAAGCTGTTCTTCAATTTTACGCTTCATTACCATCACCTCATGGATATAGTTTATCCACGAAGGAAAGTTAAGTCAAGAAAAATATGTTGAAATACGATTTTTCTTGACTTAACTTTTTGTGTGGTTGGTTCATTCGTTCTCCAGTTCCGACAGACGGATCGTATCCCTCTCGACCATATCATACATCATGGCAGTCAGATGGACGCACAGGCCACCCGCGCCACAGGTGTAGAACACATCATCAACGGTATGGTCCTCGTTGAGATCGATCTCTGCAAAAATGGTTTCACCATCACCGTTGAACTGGCCGTCAAATTCCAGCGTAGAGCTGGGAAGGACCCGGAAAGGCTGGATCTCGTGATGATATTGCTTGACATACGCCAGGTCTTCGGGTGAAAGCTGCTGCAAATACTTGTTGATCGTCATATGTCATTCCTCCAGTTAAATTTTTTTCAGCGTCTCTGCGCTGGCCAATTTGGTTTCATATTCCAGATGGGCATACAGGTCCGCTGTGGTTTCCAAGGTGCTGTGTCCCAGCCATTGCTGTACTTCGATCAATGGAACGCGATTTTGAATCAGAACCGAGGCGCAGGTATGTCTCAAATCGTGCAGACGGATCTCCCGCAGGTCATTGTCCCGTAAAAACTGTTTGAAGCACTGGGTGAAATAGTTGGGTGCAACAGGCTTGCCTTCCCGATTCAGACAGACACATGCATCGTTAGGGGCTGGATTTTCCCCGTATCGAACCATCTTCAAATTGTGAAGCAAGGTCCACACTGTCTCCGGTATCGGAAGGGTCCGATAGCTGGATTTTCGTTTCAGGATATCCCGCTCTATGACAGCATCTGTTTCATCAGAATCGCCATAGATGCGGGTATGCTGGATCGTGATGGTCTTGTTTTCAAAATCCACACTTTCCCACTGCAATCCCAGGACTTCGCTCCGGCGTAGCCCATAGAATACAGACAATACAACCGGCACATACATCCAATGCCCACGCAGCTTGTCCAGCAGCTGGTTAACTTCACTGGCAGAGTAATGAGCCGGCAAATACTTTTGTTTCTGCGGCCGGTCTGCGATTTCGGCCACATTGCGGTCTACCAGGTCCAGCCGGACAGCATCTTTCAGCGCCTTATGGATATTGGCATGGTGATGAATGGCGGTGTTGGGCGATACTCCTTGTTCCTGCAAGTAGGCATAGTATTCTTCCAGGTCTATGGCACGCAGACCACGCAAAGGAATACCCCGCTCCCGAAAATACGGGCAAATACTATTTTCAATTACATATTTATAATTGCGGTAAGTGGTGGGGGAAACCTTACCTTTCATCCTGGCAAGCCACTGCAGCATATAGTCTGCGAAAAGAGGGCCGGAAGGGCCTGGTTTACCATAGATATCCGTATACTGCTGTCTGGTCTGCAGGAGCATCTCCTCAGCGCGCCGCTTGTTGCCCTGGACGGGCAGATGCGTTGCGATCCACTTGGGGGCTCGCTTTCCTGTTTCATCGTGCAGATTCAAAACGATATACCAGTTCCCTTTCTTCAGCTGTAAATGTCCAGATACCATGATGTCATTCTCCTTTCTTTGCATCCGTTTTATTTCTCTACGCCAGAATTATTTTTTTGACTGACTGCCTGTCGTGCTGTAAAATACCGCCACAACCACACCCTTCGCGGTCGCTTTTTTCGGAACGTTAAACGCGCCGGACTCAAAAGCCAGTAAGTCTGGCAGTATGAAATCTGATAAAAACCTTGATTTTTCAAGGCTTCCCAGATACAATAAAATATGGCTTTTATAGTGAGTTCTCTCCTTGTTCTCTCCTATGAGAATTTTAGGGAGTTTCTCGATAAAATGTGCCGGTGTGATGGAATGGTAGACGTAGCGGATTCAAAATCCGCCGGGGGCGACTCCGTGTGGGTTCGAGTCCCACCACCGGCACCATCCTCTGAAACGCTTGATACCTCAGCATTTGAGGCATCAAGCGTTTTTCCTTTTCTCCAACAAGAAGCATCCATTTCGCTCTGTTTTTTCACAGTTCTCTCCGCAGTTCTCTCCACAATCCTCTTTCAAACGCTTGTGCTGATGCCTGGTTCAATGATAACAACATTGCTCATCTTCGATGCTGAAGTGTTTTTTGACGATGTGTCCAGATGTGCGTAGATATTTGCGGTCGTGTTATAGCTGCTGTGTCCAAGCCACTCCTGTATATCCCAACTACGGAAGCGCAGCGATCCATGGTTGAAATCAAGATCGTATAGAAGCCGACGCACACCCTCTCTGTGCGGCATCCCGCACTGAACGGCCGTCAAGAATATCTCTGCTAGCTTGTCCTTCGGAAAATATGCGTTTAATATCCTGCCAGCATGCTGTAAAAACTCACTTAGAAGTGCCGCAGCATACATCTTGCGGTAGAACTTCATCCGCCGTTTATGGAGAAGATACTGCAATCCGTATGCTACGAAGGCATCATACAAAGTCTCCTCCCGTTAATGAAGTATAGAACACCTTTGTATGCTGAATTAACACATTCATACTTGTCATACTGCATTATAAGATTATGTCGAGGTGAGTTATAATGCAGGAAGCGAAGATTAACTTAGGCAAGGTCGTTCGCGTAGCCCGCAAGCGCAAGAGGATCACACAGGACTATCTCGCAGAAAAGGTCGGGGTTCAGCCACGAACGATTCTGGAAATAGAGAATGGCAGGGGAAACCCCCGTTTTGAAAACCTGTTTGTGATGGTTCGCCTGCTGGACATCGCCCCTAATGATATTTTTAATTATGATTGCGGTCTGGCGCAGGATACCGAACAGCTTTTTCAAGAGTTGTCCAGTTTTAGTGAAGAGGAACAGCGCATGGCTGCAGCCGCCGCCAGAGCGGTGCTGCAGCAGATCCGCTATGAGAAGGAACACTGCAAAGAAGAGGTTTCAAACAAAACGAACGGCTGAGAGAAGGTAAACGCCTCTCCCAGCCGTTTTGCATGATGGCTCATAGCAGCGTCTAGCTTTACTTGATCATTTCGGACTGCTTCATTTACACATCAAAATGCGATATATAAAACTCTTTTGTGTCTCCTACTATACTTATTACGATGAAGTCCTCCTATTTTGGACGCTTCCAGAAAAGTTATCGCCTTTTCTTTTATTTTCAAGCGGCTCCCCAGTACAGACCAGTCATAGGCTTCAAACCGATCCAATAGGGGGAAACTTGCTCTTCGAAAATCCGTTACAGCATTTTTACAATACTCGCGCAGGATATGGCAATCATATCAGTAGCCTTCATTGACAACTTCCCAATGGCCATTGACGAACTCTAACTGTAAATGATAATATAACGCAAGTGATGATCAATTTTAGAAAGGAGCGGTTAGCATGTTGTTTTGGATATACATGTTTCTGGTAACATTGATAATCCCATGCGCAATGTATTTTGTTGGGAAAAAATATTTGACTTCACCGCCTAAATACATTAATAACACGAAGGGATTTCGAACAAAAAGATCTATGAAAAATCCTTTGACATGGGAATTTGCTCAGAAACATTTTGGAAGGTTGTGGTACAAAGGTGCCCCTTGGACCGCCATATTCTCATCTTTGGCTATGCTATACTCAATCGGGAAAACCATAGCATTTATCGGCTTTTGCGGTGGGTGCGTTATTGTAATTCAACTCGCTGTTATTATCATTTTGGGAATAATAACGAACAGTGCACTTAAGCGTAATTTTACAGACGAAGGAAATCCCCAAAAATAGAAATGATGGGGTTGCAGACCAAGTGCCCATAATCAATGCAGCGCAGTTTGAAAAAAATTAGAGACCATCCCAAAATTTGTGTAAACTCCGGAAGCCGTGTAGAATAGGAGCACCACATTCCTATCGGAGCCGGTGTAAGTACATTGCGCCAGCTCCGTTGTTCAGATATAGCGAACTTAATATTTCTTGCTACATTTGACGCACTTATCATCAAAATCGAAAGGGGCATCGGCTCAACTGCCGATGCCCCCATTGTTTTATTTATGCCGCCCTTTGCTGAAACCGCTGGCTGCGGATGCTCTTGGCCCGTACCTGAAGCTCCTGCGAAAGGAGCTTCAAGACGGAAAACTCATCGTCCAGCCCGTCCAGTTCACGCTGCAGCACCCCCTCATAGTGGCGTTTCTTTTCCTCCAGCGCCTGTACCTTGAGTACCCAGCGTTCCATAACCGCAGGACTCTGGCTGCTGCTCTTAATGAGGTAGTCGCACTTTTCCTGATAGGCCGCGATCTCCTTTTTCACTGCCAGATAGAATTCCTCCGTCATCTTATCCCGCTGCTTGGCATCGTCAATGATGTAGAAGCTGTTGACCACCAGCGGCGTCTGCTTTTTGTTTAGGCCGCTGAGCAGGGTGATGAAGTCCTCGAAAATATCCACGCGCTCCATAAAAGTGCGGGGGACAAAGTACATATGACCGGTGACACTCAGCTTGGTAGCCTCCATTCCTCGCAGGAAATTGACGCAGATGGTCTCGATCTGCTTGCGGTTTGCGCATCGCTGGTAGAGCTCAAAAAGCTCCTCCGCTTTTCGGCAGCAGCCCTGCACATCCACCGCATCGTCCAGCACGAGATTATCACAGCGGAACATCCCGTCGTTCTTACCGCAGCTGATATTCGCCAGCTTTTCATACCGGTTGGTTTCACGATTCAAGGTCTCTTTGACCAGTTCCCGCGAAAAAACACCGGCGGTGCGCTTATTATCGCGGCAATAGGCAAGATAGATGTTCGTCTCACCGTCTACCGTGACCGGAACCCTCTCCCGGATATCGCCTGTGGCAGAGCGGAACGCATCGCCGAGAGAAAGTCTGGTGCTGCCGGTGTAGGGAATGCCCATGCTCTCGCACAGCGAGGACAGTTCATCCTTATCCACCAGCAGGTTTGCAAGAGAAAAGTAAGCGGCATTTCCCTTGGTTTTCATTTCCACCTTGGGCTTTACATAGCAGCAAGGATCTTTGTCCTTCGTTTTCTTGAGGGCGTCGAGAAATTCGCGAGAGCGTTCGATCATCTCCTTCATGGAAATGATCGTGGTCCCCTTGGGGTCTTTGACCTCCTTGCGGATGCCGCAGTATTCCACGCTCCAGGATACCCTTTTGCCTTCCTCCAGATCGGTAAAATCATCGGACTTGCGGATGCGCAGTTCCTCAAAGGTCATGGAAGGATCGTCAATCTCCTCTTTCACGCCCTTGTGGTAAAATACCGGAGGCTTTTCCAACAGGCCCTTTTTGGTATTCTCCGCTGTTTTCTGCTCAAAGGCCGCGGCAATGGGATTCTCCGCAGGAGCTTCGGCTGGCGCCTTGGCAGGCGTATTAACGATGGGTGCGGTTGTCGGCTGCAATGTTGCAGCAACTGCCGGTGTGATTTCCTGCGCCACGGGTGTCGGAGACGACGGAACGCTCTGTGCTGCCGCCGGAGGTGCAAACGGATCTCCCTGCGGCACTGCGCTGCTGTCTCCAAAAATCGCGCTGATGTCCAATCCTTCTTCTTCGGGGATCTCCTGAAAGGGCCACGCGCCGTTGCTGGGTTCACTCATAGTAAATTGCTCCTTTCGATTTTGGGACAAAAAAAGACCGCAATCACTCCTATGAGCAATTACGGTTTCGTTCTCGTCCTTATTATATTTCAAGCCGTTTGGGTTCGACGGTACTCGCAAGGAGCATGCCACATCTCTAAGCGGTAAAACCGCCATGAGCTGTGCAAAGGGCATACTACCTCCTTTCCACTCTTTCTTTCCTAACTTACTCCGCCCTAACTTACTTCGCCCTGAAATACAGCTTCATTGTAGCATTACAGGGAAAGACTGTATAGTTGGAGTTTTTCCATAGTAAAGAGAACGCTCTGGATAGTATATTTTCACTAAGCCCCTTTGCCCAGAATAGCGGCGTGGAGGCTGTCCTTATGTTTGGCCCCGAGTGCAGCACAGATGAAGCACTCCGTGACACAATGAACGATGTGCCGCCCGTACGTGAGCAACATATCGTAAAGCATCAATATTTCGGCGAGTCTGATTATCCCTATGTTTCAAGGCTTCTTCCACCTTGAAGTTTCTCGCATATTTTTCACGAGCCAAAGGAAAAACGATCCCCCTCAGCAGTCTGGAATATTCTGCACCGCTGGCAGTCTACTTCTGTTTAAGATTTAAGAATAATGGTATCTGAAAGTAGGCAATACGTTCCTCCTCATTGATCCAAGCAATATGATTGATGCTGCATTGCATTTGGGATGCAGCCCGGAATACCGGGAGGCGTTAAAACTGCAGCAGATCTGGTGCGAGGCCTCCTTCGCCGCGCATAAACGCAGTCATAATTTAACACGCGTCTTACGACGAGGTTCAGAGGCAGCGGAAGACCACTGCCTCTTATCCGCCGTGGTCATGAACCTGAAAAGAGTGATAAAATGTATGGGATGACGCCAATGGGCGTCTTTTTCCTTACCCGATGTCCTAGCGCTTATGCGTAAATGCTCACTTTGTCAACAGGTCCAAGTTGGTCCGAAGTGGTCTCCTTGACTCCTTGATGCTTGATGGCCTCTAACTGCATTTTCAAAACCCGGCTGTCGCTTAATGCGCAGTCGAGTTTCTCAACAGACTAAGAAATTCCCCTCCACTCGGAGGGGGATTTCTTAGTAGTTATAAGTACGATGACCGCAATCTCGTCACAAAGGAGATCAACGCTCTAATTCTAAAGATATACAGTCCTATCACCTGCCACAGACCTCTCATGTCAATATTGCTCTAAGTCGTTTCTGCGTATCATGTCATCCAAAATGCCCTTAATTTCATTTTCGCGAATGCTGTCCATAAATGCATTTACATCTGGGCTGTCGGATTGAACATCTGTAGGAAGCAGAACGCAATAGTAAGAGGAATCATCTTTCGCAAATACATACTGCTTGCTTTGGCTTTGGAGAAATAGTTCTTCATACTCCTCTTCTGTATAGCGACAGATTGAAAATATCCATCCCAGTTCATTCTCTGCGCAGGTGTCAGCATGGAATATAGCGAATAGCGTCTGGTCTGTCAGGTAGAAATTGCCTTTGGGATTTACAGTCACTTGATTATACCATTCGTTAGGAATAGCAATCGAAATATCCTTTGAAGTCACAATAGTCATTTGATTATGTTGCGGAGCATTATTCTCTTCCACGAAATCTGTGGTAACGACAGTATCAGAAGAGGAACTTTCTATGGCGGAATGATTTGCCCTTGAACATGCGCTCAAAGTTACTAACATACTCAAAAGAAATATCCATAATAGTGTGAACTTTTTCATTTTGCCCTCCTTTCGATGAGAAGTGCTTTTGTAAAAGGTATCTGTTATTAGGTCAAATTGATAGCATAGTACGCAGTAGCGGAACTGAACTTAGAGTTGTTTCTGTCATTTGTATGTCCAGTGTATCGGTGCGTAACAGTATCATTCAGCGTACAAAGGGTAATATGACCAGTCCAATAAACAATATTACCAGCGTTGCAGTTCGTATATGTTGTAGCATAACCGCCAACCTCACTACTGGTGATAAACTTGATTAGCTCAGATGCACTTGCCCATTTTGTAGAAGAATAATACCATGTGTTTGTAGGATTGATACCTCCGGCTACCATACACTGAGAAACGAAACATGCACAATCTTTGTGGCAATGGCCGTTAGCCATGCAAGAAGGGTAGTCTGTTGTGTTCCAAAAACTGCGATCCACATAGGTGTACTTAGGGTTTCCGTCATCATCGTAAAATACGTGACCACATGTTGTTGTTGGAGTATAGCCCTCACCATCGGGGTTTGTCTGGTTATATCCATAGCCAGGAGCGGTGTGTTCCCAAGCGTAATCTCTTGCAGCAACACGGTCATAGTTGTCAGCTAAAGCTCGCTTATTTATTGTCTGAGCAGAAACGACTGGAGTAGACAAGCAAAGATTAACATCCATTGTTGCGTTGCGTTTCAGCTCTGCAGCAGTAAGCGGAATGATTTCGTTTTCGGACTCGGTAGCATACTCACCATGCTTTTGCTTGAGAACAACATTGGTGAAGCTTCCGTTATTATACTGGCCATTAAATGTAATATCCAGAGTAAGTAAAGTCGGGACACCAATACATTCAGCAGCATCAACAAAGTTACTGGACACCATGGAAATAAGGTACTCTGCCTGTACAGAAGAAATACCTAAGCTGTTTTTTAGGTTATTTGTCGCTTTCTCGAGGGTTAATGTACTTTCTCCTTCACTATTGATAGAAAGTTTTTCTTCTGCTGAAAGCGCGAGTGTTTGCATTCCGTATGCTACAGATTTTTTGAGTTCCGATGTAGCAGCCTTGCTGTGTGTTTTTGCAATGGTGGAGGGAACAACCTCTGCTAAAGACGAAACATGAAGACTTTCTTTAATTCCCATCATATAAGGGAGCGATTCCACACTATTATATTTAAGCGTGGTGTATGCGCCTACCAAAATTGTGGCAGAAACAGAGTTGCCATCGACCGATATCACGGGGACAGAAGACGTATAGTTAGATAGAGTGTAATGTTCAGAGAAGTTGTCATAGAACCAGTCTTCAACATAGTCCTCAACGGATTCTTTAACCGAATTAGTGGTTGTGGCAAATTCTACTGCCTGTGAATTGGTCGAAATACTAAAGACCATAAACAGCACCATCATTGCACAAAAATATCTCATCCTTTTTTTGTTACTCATTTGATTCTAACCATCCTTTCTTCATACTCACATTTGTGCTTTTCGTGTTGTTCTTATGATTGATCAGGGATTTATTCGTTCCAACAATCACCACCTTCCTGTTGTTGCCTATATATATACGATATGGAAGGATGATTTTGGACACTCAAAATCAAATTTTCTACACTTTTATGTTTATCGATGTGATAATCTACTCTCCAAGACCGACGCGGACGGCTATGTGACCCGGTATTCCTACACCGCCCTTGATTTGGTGCAGAAAATCAACTACAATAGGGCCAAAGGGGGCTCCTGCCAGTATAACGAGGTCGGCGAACTGGTGCGCAGATGGATGACCGGAACGGCGTCAACACCTTCGATTGGATCTGCTGGGCCGCCTCCAGAAGATGACCGACCACAAGGGAAATGCGGTTGCTTGTAACAAAACAGGTCAATGAGGTTGTATGGCATTTCTTTAGAAAATAAGGAACCTCAAATTCTATCTAAAAGCAGTGAGGAGAGTATACTATGAAAAAACTTTTTCTCTTTATGCTTACCACATTGCTTACATCTACAATGGTTGGCTGTAGCAATAACCCTGCTACAGATATGATGGGGGAGTAGGCGGCGGAGACTATTGCAAATGTTTTTCCTGCACATGGAAGCTATAACTTTTTGACTGGAAAACTATTTTCGCAAGATCAAGATAAAGAAGCAATTGTTTTGGAAATTTCAGTTCCTGGAAGTAATTATAATGCAGTAAGCCTCTTTGCTTTAGATGTTAGTCCCGTTGATAGTCCCCCGATACCAACAAGTACAGTCCGCATGAATACTATGAAAGGCATTTGCCTAAATTCTGCCTCTGACATTCCCAATAGTTTTGATACTAACATCATGGGATCTACAAACATTGCAGATGTGGATGGTTCCTTGTTGCAGGGATTGGAAATACATGCTATGGGTGGAAACAAAGAAGATTTATCCCAAATCTTTTGCTGGATCGGCGGAAATACCTGGGCCGATGATGGCTGGGCGCTTATGGAAGATGTACAGAAATGATGACAAATAAACGCACAAGGCGAGAACATCATTGAAGATGTTCCCGCCTCTACTATTATGAGTGTTGCGATAGAAAACCATCGTCTTTTTCGTTCCGCTCAACCGTCCAGAACCGTTTCCTGCCGGTAGCACTCCGCAATATAATCGCGGGGCTGATAATAGAAGGCAACATTATAGTCCGAAAGCAGACTGTCGATCCAGGAGGTAAAGACCTGCAAGATGGTTTCTACGATGTTGTCCTCATCGGACACATCCTCGATGAGCCTTGCATAGACCTTTCCCATCGTCCACACATCGGGGACTGTATATCTTGCCTCGGCAAGATTGTCAAAGTCTCCGCCTTGCAGTGAAAATTCCGTGATCACATCGTCCGCGACCTTTTCGATCGGCTCACAGTGCAGAATGTCTGCATTGCGGTAGAGCGTCTGAATGCCGGCCTCACCCAGTTCCGCAGCCACCTTACCGCGCCGCATGTGAAGGGAGCGGCCAAGCTGTTCGATCAGAGAACAGGTGAAAAAGAGCGCGTCATTGTTTCTCTTGCACATTGGCGACATAGCTCCTTTCAAATTTCAGTGCAGCGAGAGCACGTGCAGTGTGGAAGCTGATCTGATGGGTGGGATACTTGAATTTTGCCAACTCCCAGAAAGCAGCTCTGGAGATCTCACCATCCAAAAAGCTCTGCACATAATTGAAGATGGTATCGTCCGCCATCGGGCCTTCCACCACATCATAGTCATGGGGAACTCCATTCCGGCATGCCGCAATAAAATCCAACCATTCATCGCTCATTTCCGGAAAGCGCTTGATCTTGAGCTCGGTCTGGTCATCGAAGGAATAGACATTGACAACCCCGGCTTTTCCAAAGCGCGTTGCCCAGCGCAGCGCCTGCTGTTCATAGGAGGTGCAGTAAAAGCCCCAGTAAAAATCCTTATGGAATTTTTGAATGCGGATCTCGGGTTGTTCCACAACCACTCTGCTTCCATGGTAAAGAGTCTGCATAACCGTCCTCCTTCATCCTTATATTTCATAATATTATAGCCTGTTTTCTTTCTGCGCGCAACCAATATCATACGCGATCCAACACAATTTCCCCGACGATCTGATCCCCGGTCAGTTCACTGGTGCGGTGAGACGTCTTTCACAAGGGTTTCAGGCTGAAATCCATGCCGGCGTTTCCCTCATCCAGCAGAATCCCTGTGACGGTGAAGCGAAGCTCTGATTGCGCCTTTTGCAGCATCTCCACACAGGTTTCTGGCAGTGAACACTCACCGTCCGTAATAAACGCGATGTCAGCATTTTCAAAGCCGCCCTCCCGCATAAGGCGTTCCGCCTCCGCAAGCGGCGTTTGAAAATCCGTGCCGCCGCCCAAGAAGGTTTCCGCCGCGCACAGCTTCTCTTCAAGAGAAGACTGCCCGGGAAGAAATACATCCGTTTGAAAGCGGCCGGGGCCGGAGAAATGAACAAGAGCGAATTTTCGTCCCTCGCTCTGCGCGATCTCCAGCAGCGTCATGGCGACAGCTTTACCCCACGCGGCCAAATTTCCCGCAGTAGAGCCGGATTCGTCCAGGCAGCAGATGATATCGCCTGCACCCTTATAGACCGGCTCCCGCCGGCGGTATTGCTTGATCTGCCGGTGCTGATACTTCCGCAGGAACAACGGCAGCGTTTCCGGCACAGCAAGCATGGCAAGCTCGGAGGTCAGTGCGCGAGATAGATCGTTTCCCAGCTCCAACGCATATTTTTCCCCGCGGCCATAGGCATAGCCATTGCGCTTGCCCTGCGCGAAAATTTCCCGAAAACGTCCCAGATAGCGGGAAATGTCCCGCAGCGTTTCGCTGGCACGCACACGCTCTAAAAGCGCCGCATTCGCGTCTGTCTTCCGCATATCACCGGGAGCGTCGCTCCATGCGCCGAGGATCGTCTGTACCTCTTCCGCCCTTTCCGCGGCAGCAGACACCGCTCGGGCGATCAGCGCACCGGCTTCTGCCTGATTCTGCGCAAGGCCAGCGTCAACGAGCTTATTGACCGCATCTGCCTGCCGCCGTTTGCTCTCGGCGTCATTGGCGGCTTTTACCACAGCGGCACTCAGAGCCGGATCGTCCTGCGGAGCCCCACGAAGCTGCTCCAGTAGTGCCACGAGCTTGTCCTCTGCGGTTTTCTCTGCTTGCTCCAGCTTTTCCAGCGTCTGTACAGCGCCGGGTTTTCCGCCCAATTGGGAAAGTAAGTTATCCAATTCTCCCGAGGTCTGGGCAGCAAACTCTGCCGCTGCTTCATAGGCCGGAAGCTCCCGACCCTCACACACCTCCTTGAGCGTAGGGTAGTCTTCGCTTTGGGTGATGTGCTCCAGAATCGGCATGTTGATCTTCCTCGCCGCTGTCGAGAGGTCATCGTCCGCGTTGCGCCGGGGCATCAGGGAATAAAAGGACTGGAAAATATCCCTTGAGAGCGCTGGAAAAGAGTGCAGCTTTTCGCCTGCGCTGTTCTCGATCTCGTCCATACCCGTATCCTCCATGCGCAGATCCCGGTAAATGCTATCCTCCAGTTTGGTCGAGCGCAAAACGCGGTCTGTCTGTTGCGGACTACGTTTCACTCTCTGCACCTGCGCCCACGGAGAGGAAAGAACATCCTGAACTGTCCGGTAGGGCTTCAGCATTTTGTATCCGCCTCCTTCTCTCGAAATGTGCCGAACCACGCCAACAGAATTTTTCTTGCCCGTTCCGGCGAATATCGCAGCTCCGGAAATTCTTCCTGCAAGTATGGTACGGCTCCGTACATATTTGTTTCGCCGCTTTGACGCAGCCGTTCCAGATAGCCAAAATACTTCTGGCATTCATTCTTGGAATAGGTGCTAAGAATACTCATTTCCATATAAAACGCTCCCCAATCAATGCGAGTTTGTCACTTACCATCCGCAAGATCGCCTTTGGTGAGTTCAAAGTCATCCAGCCAGTCTACATCGTCCCGTTCGACAAAAGTAGATCCGTCCTCGTCTGAGAGTGCGCGATCATACGCACGCATCAGGGCGAAGTGGTTTTCGTCACCCAATTCTTCTCCCTGTTTGCCGCCCCGGAAACGATACTGCTGGACGGCGATCCTTGCGTCGCTGCCTACTGCGTCCCACATATCACGGAAGGGCTGATCGTGCTTCAAAAGCTCACGGATATCAAGTTCATCCAAACAACCGCCCTCCATAAAGGAAAGCTCCACGCCATCACGGTCTTCGATCCGTACTTCCGTAAAAACAATGCTCATTTTATTTTCTCCTCTTATCTTTATATGGAGGGAGGGCTGATGCCCTCCCTCGCTTATTTGGTGCTCTTAAAAGGGCATTTCCCCGGATTCGCCGCCAAAGTCTGGTGTAAAGCCGTCCGGCACAGCAAAGCTGTCGGGCGCTCCGGTATAGGCAGGAATATCATCCTCCTCACCGCCGTCTTTCGGCTTGGAATCTCCGAAGTAGACATTGTCTGCAATGACTTCGGCACTGCGGCGCTTACCGCCTTCCTTGTCTGTCCAGTCGCGGATCTGGAGCCGGCCCTCCACGACGGCCATGCGGCCTTTTGTGAAATACTTGCTCACAAACTCCGCTGTGGTGCGCCAGGCAACGATATCAATAAAGTCCGTCTCTTTTTCCCCGTTTTTGGACTTGAAGTCCCGATCCACCGCGATTGAAAACGAACAAACAGCGGTACCGCTCTCCGTCCTGCGCAGTTCGGGATCGCGCGTGAGTCTTCCCATAAGAACGATCTTGTTCAGCATCGTGATTCCTCCAATATTTTTTAATTTAACGCTGCGATCTCTTCCAGCGTCGTATAAGTAAAATGTGTCTGCTCGTGGGCCTTGCGGCTGATCTTCTCCAAATCGGCCAAGAGGTCATCCACCAGCGCTGTCTCGCTGTCAGACTGCGCCGCCGTGCGAAGGCTGCACTGCATCTGATAAAGATGCGTCAATTCACCGCGCAGCTTGATAAATGCCTTGCGCACAGTATCGGCCTTGCTGCCATCCCCCAGCGCAGCGTCAAATTCCTCCTGGGATTCCAACGCCATACCGCGGATATTGTTGACCTTATCCTGCATGGGGTTGACACACAGGCGGGTGAGCACCGCTTCCACCTTTTCACGGTCTGAGGGCAGGCGCCAGAGATAATTCTTCAGCGCCAGAAGGTCACAGGATTCTACCTTGTCATGGCCGGAAAGCCATGCCTTGGCCTGCGCGATGGGATAATAGCCCAGATACTTTCGGTCCGACACCGCCATATCCTTACGAAGCTCGCAGAGGATATCGTCAGCCAACTCGTTGATGGCGTCGGGAACGAGGATCGACGCGACCTCCTGCTGCATTTGCCGCAATTCCTCCAACGTGATTGTGGCGGTGACCTGTCCGAAGGTGCCGGCCTGCTTATTCTTCAAAACGGCAAGGCGCGTGTCCCGATCCTCCATATTGGCCGTCACGACCTTCAGCTCCAGGCGGTCGTACAGCGCCTCCAGGATCTTTTCCTGCGGATCGTTGAAATTAGGGATCTCATTGGAGGCCGCAAAAAAAGAAATGACCGGAATGGGATAGGTACGTCCCTCGTTGGTGTATTTCCGCTCATTGAGGGCGGTGAGCAGTGAGTTCAGCACGCCGTCGTTGCACTTGAAGATCTCATCCAGCAATACGATATCGGCCTCTGGAATTTTGCCGGCTGTCTGCACCGTGGGCTCGCTTTTGTGAAGCGCCGAGAGCGCTGCACGATAAAGCTCCAGCTTTTCGGTGCCGCTCTTGAGCTTTTCCCATGTTGCGGGCTCGTCCTTCATGGAGCCGATGCCCTCGACGAGGACACGCAGGTTGAAGCGCTGGTTTTGATAGGTCGCGTCCTGCTCCAGCACAGTTTGCGGCACAGAGCCCGGCAGCAGACTCGCAAGATCATCACGGCCGAAAAGCTGTTCTTCATCGCTCTGCTTGGAAAGAAGCCGCTCAAACTGCCGCGCACCGGTGATGTGCCGACGGAACAGGTTGATGGCATAGCTCTTGGCCTGTCCCGGCTCACCCAGAACAAACAGGTTTTTTCGCGTCAGCAGGGCAATGGCGATCATCTCCACCAATTCCTCCCGCTCAGCTACGCTATCATTGGTATCCGCAATGACCGCCAGCATCTTATCTCTCAGCGTCATTTCCGTGCCTCCTTACGCCGCCAGCGCCTCTTCATAGAGGCTGCTGTCCTCAGAGAGCGCGTCGATGGAAATGATATGGCTCTTTCGGAACGAGTGCGGTGTGCCGGTCATACCGCAGAGCCGGTAGGCCGATTTGCAGCTGAGAAGCTCATACTTGAGCTGGGCGAAAATGTGCTGCTCCAGGCGTCCCTTTTCCGGGTCATAGCCCGCCACAGCCTTGATAAGCCGCAGGGCAAGCTGCTGGTACACATCGTCATATTCCAGCCGAGCCGCTCTCATGAGCGGGCGATTCTGACGGATCACACTGTCGATGCACCAAAGATTTGCTTCCACAATGGCATTGCGCTGAGCGATTGAGTAATTATTTTTCATTGTCGTTTCCTTCCTCTGGTATGGACGCCCAAAAGCGGCAGTGGCCTTGGTCCCAGTCCTCCAGCAACATTTTGGTGGTATAGTTCACGGAATTATAGTTCTTGTTTCTACAGTACTGCGTTTTTGTCATCGGTCCGCGATTGCTCGGCAGATCATAGGAATATCGGCAGTTGCTGCAGCTTTTTACAGTTTCCTTCAATCAATTTCCTCCCTGATATTCTTCTTGGCAGTCTTGGCATCAAACGAGAATAAAAGCTCATAGCCATGCTCCGTTTTGTAGAAAAAGGCAGGCTTGATACCGTCGTCGATTTCCACAACATCGTAGTGCTGGACTGCTGCACCCAAAATCTCATCATCCGATTTTTCATTGCAGCACTCGAAAAACTCATACGGTGCCAGATCGGTATGTCCTTCATAGCGCACCGCATAGCGGAATGCAGATGGAGAAGTATCCTCGCCCAGATACGCGCGCATACTGCGGTGCATCCTCCATTCACGCTGATTCTTGAAGCCATAGATCCGCAGCTCACAGGGAGCCTTGAGCCTGGGACACCAGCTTGGCACATAGGTTTTGGGATCACTGCGTTTGAATTTCCTCGCGCGCTTTCCCGCAACACAGAAACGCTCCCCCAAGTGCATGGTGACGCCCTTTTTCTTGATCGGCAAGCTTTCCATGTATTGGAGATTATGTGGGCAATCAGAGCAGTTCGGTTTTCGCAGCATCATCAGCCGCACCTCCTTTTTCTTCGATATTTTCTGCGTACAGCGGACTTTCGATGATCTCATAGCGGGTAAACCATCCGGCGGCATAGCCGTCCCGGTAAGCCTCCCAGAAATCCTCGCCGTACTCCTCACAGTATTCTTCTGTCGGAAACGGGATCGTCCGATTTTCCTTTTCCTCCGCCACAAGGCGCGCAAGCTCCTTGCGGGCCTCCTCCTTCACAGTGAAGGCTGCCATACCTTCCGGAGCAGGAAAATTGCCCTGATCCGCATCCGCCCAGGAGTGGACGATGGTATAGACTCTCTTCGCATTTCCGCAGATCATGGCATGGATCGACTGGTTTTCCGGCATGCTCAGCCAGTCCTCAACAGCGGCGCGATCCTCCTTACGGAACATCTCTACAAACTTTGTGCGAAACGCCGCACGAGGCAAGCACTGACCGATGGAGCGGTGAAAATGGTATAAATGCCGGTATACTGCAGCAAGGAAACCGTCAGTGCTATCCGCCTCAACGGGCCTTTGCTCCATGCACAGCCGCCCGCCGCAGATCCTGCATTTCCCGACCAGACACAGCTGATAGGGCTTTATCTCCTTCAGGCTGTTGTAGGTCAGGCTCCATTGGACTTTCTCCATGTTCTCCGCCAAATGCGCGGCCATTCCAAGGGCGTCCCTGCAAGCGACCGGCGGACACGAGCAAAGTTTCTCATGCTCATGCCGGCAATATGTTCTCTCACACATTTATGCTGCCTCCTTCTTTTTCTCTTTGTTTCGTTCCTTTTCGCATAGCCGGATCAACTTCTGGCACCGATCCATCTCAAAGCCGCCGATGTGTGCAAGCTCTTCAGAGAGTCTCAGCTTCTTTGCCATCCACTTATAGCCCTGCGTTCTGCTCATGCCCCGCTCCTTCCAGAAGCTGTCAAAGACCTGATGGGTCTCCATCCGCTTCATGCGAAGGGCTTCGTTGGCAAGATTGCCCAGCGGCCGCGTGCTGCCCTTATGACAGCCCACACGGGCATTGCAGTTCTGACATTGATAAAATTTCTCACGTTCCAAGCCCAGTCTTTTTGCCGCCGCGGGGCCATACACCTTTGCCGCGGGAACAAGATGGACTGCACCGCCGCAATAGCGGCAGATCGTCGGAATCTCTACCAAAGGCATCCCTCCTTACGCCGCTTTCGCAGCAGCCGGCTGCGCGGCTTTTTGAGTTTTCTTCTGTGCTTCCGGCCGCATGGCATTTTGCAGATAGTAGGCATCCTGCGTGGCAAGCGTCAGCATTCCGCCCTGCGCAATCCCCAGCGTGACCGTGCCGCTCAAGGCTTTCAGGCAGGTGACAAGCTGCTTTGCGTTGAACCAGTAGTCCCCCGCAGGAGCGCCGGTCAATGCAATTACCTCAATGGGTGCCGATGCGCTGACGCAATCGCCTGTGCATTGGAATACAAGGCGCTGATCCTGAAAGCTCAGCTTCACCCGGTTTCCGGTGCCAATGCTTAGGACGGACGAGAGCGCCGCTCTCATGTCGTGAATATCCGTCAGCACGGTAAACGCATTCCGGATGCTGCCTACCAACTGATCCGTATCGATGTAGCCGCCCTCCATGAGCCGTGCGCTGAAGAGGAAGTTCTCGCGGAAAAAGACGATGCTCTTTCCTGTGGTGCCGACGCGGAATTCATCCTTGTCCTGGCACATATTTGAGAGCTTTCCAAGCGAGGCGGCGGGGATGAGCAAGCTCACATCCCCCGTGCTCTGATTGTCACCTCTGGCCGTCACGATACAGTTTCCGTTGCTGCCGGCCGCGCGCAGTCCCGTGCTGGTAAACATGAGATTGACGCACTTGAGAAGCGGCTTGCTGTTATCCTGTGCGGTTGCAAATACGGTGTGCTGCGCCATAGCGGGAATCCCGCTGAGTTTGACGGTATCCTCCGGAAAAGGAAGATCCGGCTTTGGAAAAGCGCCTCGCTCCCATACATCCACTTCATAGCAGGCGTCTCCGCTTCTGAGCGTCATGCGTCCCTGATTTTCTGCCCGGCAGAGCTGCACGGTATCCTGCGGCAGCCGTGAGAGCATTTCTGCAAGCATCTTCGCGCCAAATACCAGCGCCCCATTCTCCTGAACGGTACAGGGGAGCTTTTCCTCCAGCGCCGTCTCCAAGTTGGTCGAGGTGACGGTGAGCTTTCTGGCGGCGGCATCCGCCTCCAGCAAAACGCCCCGGAGCACGTCCAACGGCGAATCCGCCGGTGCGACGGCCGATGCACGCTTGATGGCGCTCAGCATTTCCGCCCGATTGATTGTTACATTCAAATAATCTCCTCCTTTACGCAGCAAAGCCGAAGATCGACAGTTGGTTTTCATCCACCTCTGCCTTCTTCGACTTCCGTTTCTTCTGTTCTTCCGCAGTCCTGGCAAGCAGCCCTTCATAGAGTGCCTGACGCACTTGCGCCTGCGCCGTGTGCACGCCGAAGGAATCCTTTGCTGCGGGCGCCTTTTGTTCTTCTGCCGCAGTATCTTTCGGCTGTGCAGCGGTAATGTTCCTTTTCCGCTCCGGGTTCATGACCGCCATTTTCCGAAAGGCCGCCGCAATATCCTCCACATTATCCCGGATTCCCAGTGCCAGCTCCTTTGCCATCTGTGAGGTCAGGTCCTTTACATCACTCATGGCCGCAAGGCCCTCTTCAGAAAATGTCCCCTCGATGATGCCTGCCACCGCCAGCTTGGAGGCCATCAGCTTCATGGCCTTTGCCTGCATGGTATCGGTGTAGTAGAGCATATATACCTCCACTCTGGGGGCGGTCTGATTGATCCGCCACGACCGGCGGGATGCCTGCCGCAGCGTAAAGAGGTTATAGCCCATGGAGTAGAAGATAATGGTGGTAAAGGCATTGAGATCAAGGCCGGTTTCCACGCAGCGCGGGTTGGTAATGAGCACCTGCAAACCGTTCTTGACACGCTTGTTGACCCAGTCCTCCCGCTTATCCGTAGCGATCTGCGGCGTCAGGATCTCTGTCCGATAACCTTCCGAGCAAAGAAGCTTCTGGAGCTTTTTCTGTGAATCCGTGCGCGTCCAACTGGTATAGATGAGCACGCGCTCTCCGTTTGCCGCCTTCTGCCGCACCAGCTCCAATACCCGTTCCTCCTTGGGAAGCAGACGGGAAAAATCGCCGCAGTTCTTTGGCGTTACAATGGGCATTCCGTTTATGGGATGCACTACCTCCGCTTGATCGTAGGGCTGGTCCGGGTAGACCGTCAGCAAATTGAGATAGGTGGACAGGATCTTCTGCGCCGCCTTTCGGTCTGTGCGCAGGACTTTCTGCAATTCGTGTTCCGCCTCTTTGTAGGCCGTGCGTACATCCTCCGGCATCTCCAGCGGTACGGGGATCTCTTCGTAGTCCGGCAGGTTTTTACCCATGTCGGAGAGGGAGAGAAATGCCGTGTATTCCAGCAGGAAGCGGGAAAATACCAGCGGCGATACGCCGGGCAGCTGCTTTGACTTTGTTCTGCGCTTACTGGTGCGCCTATTGGAATTGTACTCCGCATCCTGTATCTCATAGGTATTTTCCACCACGCCGTACTCCGCATCGAAATCGCCGGGGCTTTTGTAGCGTTTGCCATCCTTGAGCATCAGCCCGGGAACAATGCGGTAGAGCAGGTGAAAAATGCCGGAGGAATAGCCGTTGATAAGCGTTGCCGTCATTCCGACAAAACACCTGGACGCGCCGTACAGCTCTGCCATGGCATCGCCCTGCCCGCTATTGTTGTTGTACTCGTGCAGCTCATCGCAGAGGAAGCCGCCGATGCGCCCGTGCAGCTTTTTCTTGATGTAGGTACTCAGGGGAAACCGCCGGTGCGCTCCGCGGATCGGGTAGAATGCACCCGGATTTTGGGCGATCTCAGTGAGCTGATCGAGAACACGCTCGTTTTTGGTACGACGCAGATGTGCCTGCGCGCCGTAGCGGTAGACCCATCCGTATTCTCCAATCTTCACCCAGTCGATCCGCTTGTCCGGATTGACCGCAGACCATAGCGGCGTACCGCAATGGGGGCAGGTGTGATTTTTCTTGTGCTCCTTCTGAAAAAAGAACTGGTCGGCCGGCACCGTATAGCGGCTGCCGTCCTCGCTGATCTCCATTTCGATCACACCGTCGCAGTCTGGGCAGAGAAACGCGCGTCTGCGTCGATTCCAACGCACGGCGGGGTAACGCATATAGCCATCCCGTGCCTGCTCCTTGGAAAAAACAGCAAATACACTTTTGTCGCCCTCCTCATACATCGCATACAGACGGTTGAGATCCTGAATCGTGCGCACCACCATGCCGTAGGTATCCGGGAGCGTTTCTCCAATCTCCCGCACCCACTTTTGTGTGACATGGGAGGGACACATGACGATGCCAAAGGATTTCCTGCCGTCTTTCCTCTTCTGATCGGCCCACAGCCCGTGCAAAGCGCCAAGAGCAGTCGAACCGATCTTCGTTTTGCCACTACCGCATTCTGCGATAATGAGCGCCACACGCTTACGCGCAAGCTGCCGCTTGACGGCTTCTGCCACCGCAAGCTGCGCATCGTAGAGAGAATATCCCACACGGCTCATGATGCAGTCGTTGATAGCGAGCACTTCATCGGAAAGCGGTTCCTTGGCAGGATCAAAAAGGGGCATGAACTGATTGCGGATACGGTCAGCTACGGTAACGCCAAAGGTATTGAGATAGCCTGTGACATTTTCCACATTTTCAAAACCGTCTGGCATATTGGGGACTGCACCGGGGATCTGGATATCTCCGCTCTGCAAGCCCTGCTCCAGCACCTCCACCACATTCTGATCCTGCGGCTTCAGATCCAGCACCCATGCGTCCATCCGCTCTTTCAGGGAAATGACCTCCAGTTGCCGGAGATCTCCCCGTTGGCGCAGACTGCTGAGCATATAATCCTGAAATTCCGGGATCAGAGGCGCTGCCGTTTTGCGATCCAGTTCCTCAAAAAGCCTCTTTTGATCCCCGGCGGGGCAGAAGATATAGCACCTGCGGGGCTGCAGCTCCATCTGCTCCGTATCTACGAGGTTTGTATCCTCGTCTTTTTCATGCTTGCCGCTTCTGTCATCCTCCCGTACGGTGTCCGCAGCCATCAATGTTGCCACGGCGTAGATCCCATCGTGCGTGATCTGCCGCTGATAACTTTTGAGGCTGCTTTGGAGCATTCGGGTCGTGTCGTTTTGGGCGGCTTCTATCGTCGCGCCGCCGTAGATGGCATCTGCCATTGCCCGCACCATTTCGGGATAGCCGCCGAAGCGGATGGCTCTGATGATGCTGCCGTTTTGATCGTGGTCGAGTACCAGCGTATCCGCATAGGCCGACAAACGCACCTGTGCGGATGGGTCATAGTAACTCAGCTCGATCAGCTTGCTATTGGACATTCATTGCCTGACTCCTTTCTTTTGACGAAACAAAAAAAGACCGCAATCACTCCTATGAGCAATTACGGTTTCGTTCTCGTCCTTATTATATTTCAAGCCGTTTGGGTTCGACGGTACTCGCAAGGAGCATGCCACATCTCTAAGCGGTAAAACCGCCATGAGCTGTGCAAAGGGCATACTACCTCCTTTCCACTCTTTCTTTCCTAACTTACTCCGCCCTAACTTACTTCGCCCTGAAATACAGCTTCATTGTAGCATTACAGGGAAAGGCTGTATAGTTGGAGTTTTTCCACAATTCTGAGTTTTCACACATAACTCCTTATGGCATAAGTAAATAGCGCTCACACGTTTACAATCCGTTGCACTGCCTCTCTTTTGATATAGGATAAGTTTGAAAGGAGAACAGCTTATATGAATAACGGAAAAAAACTGCTTGAATTTTTTATAGGAACAGAAAACGTGGACCATCTGTACATTTTGATTTTACTAGTAATCTTGGACTACATAACTGGCATTTGTGTAGCAATACATCAAAAGCGCCTATCGAGCAAAATAGGATTTAAAGGGATATCATTAAAAGTCATGATTTTTGTTGTTTTGTCGATGTGTCATGTGCTCGATGGATATCTGCTCGGTGATGGATCAACAATCCAAGCAATGACAATTTTGTTCTATTGTGCAAACGAAGTCGTAAGCATATTAGAAAACTCTGTGGCAATAGGGCTGCCGCTACCGCAGAAGTTGAAAGAGGTCCTTTTAAGCTTTAAGACGAAGGACAAGGGCAAAGACTAGCTAAATTATATATCCAACCGATATCTGACTGCAAATGCTCCAAAGGAAAATATAATATGAGCTTTTTCAGGTGAAGTTGAAACATCTATGTTTACATCAGAAAAATTGTGGTCTCTTTTATAAGTAACTCAGAACTACCTGGCGAAAAAGCCTTGGACAAGCTTTTTCACCATTATGTCCAAATGGTAATCTGGGAACAAAAAATGGAGGTTTTTACTATGGCTACTTATAAAATTGTTTCGCACGGTGGGACCGGTCTCCCGTTGAATGTCTACGGCACCGGCACCATCACTTCGCGCCGTAACGTTTGCATTTGGACGGACACTGGCAGTGTTGATCAGCAGTGGGCCATTGACAGTCTGGGTTCCAATCAGACCGTTAGATCCGTGAACAACCAGAGCTATATGCTTAATGCAAACCGTTCTGGTTCCACTTGGAACTGTGATGTCTATACTCTCAATGCTGACTGCTATGTGAATTTCATCTCACTTGGTAATAATGTGTATCGAATTCAGCTCAAGAGTGACACCACTAAATACCTCAAGGCACTTGGCACTTCGAGCAATTCTGATGTCAGATGGGCTGTTTTGGATACTGCTTCTAACGCGCAGAGCTGGAAGATCACCGAAGTGTCCGGTGGTTCTGTTAATCCTGGTACGGGTTCTGTCACGACGCTAATCGCCGCGGCAAACGCTTGTATTGGGAAGAATTTAGCACAGTGTGCCAAATACTTCGGCGTTTCGAACCCTAACTGTGAGTGGTGTGCATGGTTCGTTCGTCAGTGCGGTATCAAAGCAAATATGAACTTCGGTACTTCAAATATTGCCTCTCAGGTCAGGGGTGTAAATGGTAACGTAAGTTTTTCTGCTACAACCCCAAAGGTTGGCGATCTGGCACTTATCGATACGCACGGCGGGAGCAGTGTTGGACACGTAGGCATTATCACAGCCATTACAGGCAATAAGATTACTACTGTTGAGGGAAATATGAGTGGTTCGGTAACGACCAGCATCGTGAAGAATGCCTCCTATGATGCCTCTGGATACAGTTCTACTTTCGGACGGATTGTTTATATTGGCAAAAACAGCTAATAATACAACATAAAAATCTCAAAGAAGACTCGGGGGTCCCCTCCCGAGTCTTCTCTTCTTTTGCTGGACACGCAGTACGCGCAGCGACTACAAGGTGAGTAGCCACTATAAAATTGACGGAAAAGCATTTCGCCGTTATTCATCGTGAGATAACTTTTAAGCGAGTTCAAGCCAGTGGAAAACTCCATCCGAAATGCTCCCAAACAGTCAAGTAAGCGCCTGTAGTAGGTCATATATGGAACAGGGGGAAAATAGGTGGCAAACGTCAAAACAAGTAGGTATTCTTCCCTGAGAAATTGCCTTTAGTATATAACATTTCGAGTGATGCTTCACCTTGCTTTTGTGCTGTGTAAAAAATCAAATTAATTGATGACCTTTATGTGAGCAATAATAAAATCTTGCTGTGCAGCAAGAACCTGATAGGATTCTGCCAACGCAGAATCGGACTCACTGTATTCGACATCGCTCGGTGTTCTGAGCAGATATGTATAGTCTTCCGTTTGCGCAACAACAACACTATGGCCTGCGATGACCGGTGGGTTGTCTTCACTCCATTCGCCAGGATAGCAGTCGATAAAGAAAAGGACTCCCCCCTCGCCGTTGTCGTGGGTCGGTTTGTGATAAAAGGTAATGCAATTCCCGCCATTTTGGTGATGAAGGCCGTATTCCTCTTTGATTTCAACTTGCCCTATCCAGTCGAGAGGCAACTCTGCGGAAAAGTCTAGGCGTTGATTCACATAAAGGATTGCTGATGAGTTCTCAGGGAAGGTTAGCTGAGCCTTTGCAGCATCTGACGTATATGTTTGATGCTGTGTTTTCTGATTTTTCGAACACGAGCTCAAGCATAACGTAAGTGTTAGCAACACTGCAATTCCTATAAAGAAACAGTTGGGTTTCTCTTGCTTTAGCGTTTTCAAATAATCTTTCATTTCCAGTCTCCGTGTTAATAAACTTTTCTTGCTTTGCTTGCAAATCGATAGTAATTTGATGTAATTGCAAGGATGATAGCCCTTAACTTAACGTCTTGCGCCTGAGTTTTTAGTGCGCTTCTGTTGCTATTGGCACTTTTTTGTTACGCTTTGCTCAGGCTGGGCAACGCCATTGACGCTATAGTTCAGTTTCAGTGTATAGCTCTTCCCTCGGGTTACGCTGTGTTGTCCAGAGGCAATCGCTCTGTATGTTCCTTCGCTGCTCCACGAGTCTATATAGGTGCGCGTGTACTCATAGCTTGTTTCCAGCCGCTTGTCGCGCTCGTCATAAGTCTCGTCCCAGCGCGGATAGGGGTAAAAGTAGTGCGCCGTCACCGTGAAGTCGATACGATTATCCGTTGGATAACGCAGCGGTCGAGGAACCGATAACAAATTGGCAATTTGGCTTTTATATTGTGGAATTAGTCTGAGCCATTACCATCGAGCAGCTCTTAGCTGGTGCCGTTTTTTACCACTCGGACTTTGGGCATAACGATAGCTCCGACGCAAAACAGGGTAGAGTCTTTTAGCCTTTTTTGAAGAGCCCTTAGTTGTTGCCTCTTCTCTATTACTCGACCTACGATGTTATACTAAAGGCGATTTCTAAGCTTTTTCAGCGCCCGATTCTTGCATTGATTTACTGCCTGCTTTGTAATTCCCAATTTCTCTGACACCTCCGTCGCTGTATGTCCTTGTAGTACGATTAACTGGACGCAGAACCATTCTTTGTTTGTCAATTCTCTTCTCAAGAAATCCATCATTTCAATGTCGTTGGAAAACTTCGGTATGGTAGGGTCATAGCTGGCCCGTTCGAGTTCAGCATCATCTTCGTATGATGCCTCACAATTGACAACCGCACATCTTTTCTGGGATACGTAAATGTATTTGTGGTACAGGGATCTACCGATATAGCTTATTAGCACATAATCGTTCGGGGCATCCAGCTTGTCCAATCGAATGTTATGTACCAACTCTATGAGTGCAAGTACAAGCTCCGAAGCGATGTCCTCATCATGATTCATCATTCTGGAGTACTTACGCACAACAGGTTGAAACATATCTACGATTTCAAGCATTGCAACGTTATCATAGTTCTTTGCCTTCTTGATTAAATCCTCCAATTTTCCCAACTGAAGCAACTCCTTTTTTGGAAAGGAGCTGTCTTCAGTTAGAAAGTAAACATGTCAAGGGATTTTTTATATTTTAGAGTCTCTCCCTGACAACAAATTGCAACATAGCAGTCCTATTATCAAGGTGGAAACTATACCAAAAAGTCTTTTGGACTTCAATGTATCACCGCCTATTCGCAATCTTTATGTCACAGAACAGCCATTAGTCACACGGGGTATACCCCGTGTGACTTGCATATGCAAGTCACATTTTCTTTCGTTACCTATACGTCTTTGTAAGGCTCACAGGAGTTATCTCTACATTGTTGATCTCAGCATACACTTTAAGCGTATAGGTGTTACCTTTTGCCACACTTGCAGTTTTACTAAAATCGATGAATCCTTCTCCGCTAACTGTCCAGTCTTCAATTTTTACACTACCACGCCACAGTTCAATTTCTAGATAAATATCATCCATATAATTGTCGGCAGTAACTAACACCTCACAAGTAGCTTTCGTTCCAGAAAAGGACAAGCTCGGAAGTACGGCAGGTGCCCGACTCTGTACAGCATACGCAGGAATAGTGAGCATGAGGATTAGAACACTCGCCATAGCAAGAATGCGTTTCTTCATAAAATCACCTCCTTTCTATCTCGTACACTAATACGATGAAAGGAGGCGATTTTGGACACTCAACTCAAAAATGTTTCAAATCATTTTTCATAAAGACTTTCAGCAAGGTTCACCAAGTCTTCTTTTTCCAAATATGCAGAGATATAGAAAGCACAGTTGTTCGAATCTATCCACATAAGAACATTGGCAGCTCTCTCATCTCCAGAGATTATAAAATCTGCTGCATATCCATTGACAACAGCATCATCAACCGTAGCCGTCGGCGCAATTACATAAATGTCTGTCTCATTGGGATCATAAACGTAATTAAATTGGAGCATTTGCCCCGCTTCATTTTTATAAAGCCTAGTTATCCGAGACCCCGTATCTTTCTCGTACAACTTCACATATCCATTTGGCAACCATGTGAATTCGTACTCATAGGGTTCATTCTGAATATCAGTCTCATCATTAAACCGATAAACAAAGAACTCTTCATAGACTTCCTTTACCCAGCCAACGAAAGCTGCTCTTGCCTCCGCGTCAACAGTAATCCATACACCTCCTGTAATGAGGATTGCAAGCACAATTGATGCTATGCGCTTCGTGGCGTGATAAAAAACAGGATGATCCGCTTTTCGCTTTAGTTTTTTTATCTTCTTTTCAAATTGTAGAGAGAATTCATGTTGGTTCTCAGGAGTATATCCACGTTCAAGATAGGACACATAAATTTCACAGGATCTATCGGCAGCTGCACACAGCATTTCTTCCGTAATCATAAAATACCACCGCCTTCCAAATAAAGTTCCTCTAACTTTTTCTTCGCACGCTGATCGATTTTTTGTGCCCACACTAATGATATGTCGAGTGCCTTCGCAATTTCTCGTAGGGAGTAGCCTTGCTTATACTTCATCCAAATCACCATGCGCTGCTGCTCAGGCAGCTTTAAAATACACTCCGTCAGCAAATCCTCACGGTCATTTTCTGTGACAGGACTGTTTTTCAACTCGTCATCGTACATCACAACAGGATGCTTGCCTCTGACACGGAATACATCCGTCACCCTGTTGTCAACCATAGTTACGATAAGCTGCTTGGTTTTTGGACTCACAGGCTCAATGTTTTTAATATTTTCAGCAATATTAACAAATACATGGTGGACTACATCCTCAGCATCTTGTTCATGCTGCATTCGTTTGTAAGCCACATAGTACATTAGGTTCCTATATTCCTGATATATTTCTTCGAACTTGGACTTGTCCTCGTCCGTCTCAATCATTTGCAGATACACTATCATAGAACTATTCACCGCCCTCAAGTCGATTTCTCTGTTATAATAGCAGATACTGCAAATTAATTCCACATTTTATAGGAGAATGCTCATGCAGAGAGGACAGCGCAGAAAAAATTATTGAGGGCCTGTCCAAATTCACCTGCGTTCATCGTATAATTAAGGTGAATGCCCGCTGAGATGTCATATTGCGTGCAACCTTTCAGTGCTGGCTCAGACATGACTTTGTTGCTTTTACCAATCATTGAAACCGATAGATTGATACGATAGATGCAAATAAGAAGAATAAAGGAGTGTAGCAGATGAAACAAATGCTAAAAAGAGCTTGTATGGGTGTAGTATTGCTCATACTTACACTAACAATGGCCGCATGCTCCACAGAAACGATTGAGCCAGCTACTAGTAAATTTTCTACCGGAAGTGACGATGCGAACACTATACCAACTGATGATTTAGAAACATCGCTTTTGCCAAACGAAGCCTTTGAAAATGTACTACTTAATCAAAGGCAGTTTTTTTACACTAATTCTAACAGCAATCCCATCTATCAAAGCGATGTATACCTCTCTGAGATTGCAGGGGAAGATCAAAGTACGATGTCCCTTTCAAAGTTTGCTGTTGTAGATATGGATGGAGATGAGTTGCCTGAAGTTGTTTATCAGCGGGGTGACTACATGGGATTTATAGTCTTACGCTATAAAGATGGCGATATTTATGGTTACGATGTTAATTATAGAGGGCTTACGGGCCTCAAAAAAGATGGCTCTTATTCGACGTCTAGTGGCGCCAGTAACACTTCCGTTGGGAAGATGCGTTTTCTAGGTGAATTGTTTGATACCGATGTAAAGTTTTCTTCAGTTGAACAGGAAACGGTAAGTTACTACTTAAATGGTACGGAAATAGACGAAGTTACATTTAATCAGCTGTGGGACGAATATGAAAAATTACCTGATGTAGATTGGTATGAATATACAGAAAGCGCGGTAAAAGAATGGCTGCCGCATTATTTTGAGGCACGGGAAGCGGCGATATCATATGAGTACCATTCTACTCCAATGCAGGATTACCTAGATTCCTTATCTGATTTGTTGTATAACGACTATTCAACCCATGGAGACAATACTGAAGATGAGTATAATGCCATTTTTCAAAATTCCTATGATGGATGGGATCAAGCAATGGCAACAATCTACACTCTATGTCAAGACAAGCTCACTGGATCAGCTAAGGATGTACTTGAGGCTGAACAGCAGCAATGGCTTGATATGCGTGAACAGATGGCCTTAAACACTCCAATCTTTTTAGTCACTGACATGACAAAAATGCGTACTTATGATTTAATTTCTCTCTACTTTGAGGACCATTTTTACGATTGACACTTTTTCTGAACTAAACCGAGAAGTCAGACTATAAAAGTTATCGTAATAGTTTATATCAATTGCACATGGATATTTACAATAAAGGCGGTACATCAATTTGGGTGTACCGCCTTATATGCAAATTCACAGGGAATTGATCACGAGGATAGTAGCTTCTTCGCGCAGAACGGGAAATCCTTCCGCTCCATCACAGAGAGCTTAATGTAGAACAGGGTCGCTGCCGATTTAGACGCAGGCTATCCTCCCATAAAGGTGTCAAAATATTTTTAATGTTGGGTTTACTTTTTTGCCGGAAAAAGCTTTTTATTGTTTAGATTTGCAAATCTAAACAGAAATTAAAGGAGACTTTTTTATGGCAAAAACTGTGCGATACGTCAATACTAGCAGCGGTGTGAATGTGCGAGATGCCGCTGCCGGTAACAAAGTCCGTTCTCTGCTTCAAGGTACCCTGATGATCTATGACACCGCGAATGCGCCTGTCAAAAAGGCTTTGAACGGAACCACCTACACCTGGATCAAGGTCACCTATTACTATAAGGGCTCCAATGATCAGTACCTCATGGCCACCGAAGCGACGGGGTGGGTGACCCAGAACAACACTACTGAAGTTTCCACCACTATTCCGGATAAGTCTTCTATCTATTCCGGCAATCAGTCGTATAAGCAGAATGAGCGTCTGGTAAATGCGCGGTACATCTTCGACTATCTGCGCTCTCTTTCCTCCAGCAAGCGTTGGAGCGTCAATGCCATCTGTGCTACGCTGGGTAACATGGAGGCTGAAAGCGGCATTACTCCTGGCAAGTGGGAGGTGCTGAATGACACCAGTAGAGGCTTCGGTTTGGTGCAGTGGACTCCTGCCAGCAATTTCATCAATGCGCTAGGAACTAGCGAAAGCAAGACTGACATTGATGTTCAGCTGAAACGCATTCAGGCCGAGGTGGATGGTACCTATACGCAGTGGACCTCAAGTTCTCACAGCCCTGCGATGACCTTCTCTGAGTACACTAAGAGCACAAAGACCGTCGCTACTCTGGCGGAGTATTTCTTGCGGTGCTATGAGCGGCCGGAGATTACCACCGGTATGGTGTCGGAGCGAAAGCGTTGTGCGGAAAAGTGGTATAACATTCTGTCTGCGGTGGGCGATATCTAATCGCTCAATAAAAGAGTGACGCCGTTGCTCCTCCGAAATAAGGTTCCAAACAATAGAAGTGCCAGGACAAGTTACCTTGTTCCTGGCACTTTCCATTTATCAATTATCAACATTTGCGAGAATATTGTAATTAAACTAAGCAAAGTGCAAAGGAGACAAGATGGATATTTCTACATTTGGAATTACTGGGGTATACTATCACCGAATACCCACCACCTAAAGTAGTAATTCAACAACATTATAATAGATTTGACAAATTAAGTCCAGCGGCTTAGTGAAATCGCTCGTTTTTTACAAATACAATTATTGTTTCACATATCAAACAGAGGATCATAGCGGAAATGGCGCAAAGAGAACAGCACAACCGCAAATTATATAAAACACAAGATAAAACAGAAATATTGTCGGTTTTGGTGTCCAAAATCGGCACTCTGTATCGTATATATTAGCAAATTAGAGATGAGCAAAACACGGAAAGAGTAACGAAGGAAAAGCGGGTCAACAAGGCAAAACCGCTGGATGTCTTGAAAAAGGCGCACAAAAACCAGTCCCCGCACAGAAAGCTGAGCCTGAGAAAGGCAATATTGTGGGTTGTCAGGCAGACCGCCTGAATGATTTTGCAGCGCGAAGTCCAGACTGCTGAAGATCTTGTTGTAGAAGTTTGCGGCTCGTTGGGATGTGAACAGCACGACATCCTGAATGATTTCCTGATGGTAGATAGCGGCCAGCCCCTTTCTGGTTGGTTTTCTTTGCAAGCTGATTTTACCCAAAAGAGGCTCCGCTTTCTATATCATTTGAGTGATTCCAGCCTTTAGCCATGGCTGGGAACCATTGCAATTACTGCGTTTCTTACGTTTTGCTCATGGCTGGAGGAATAAATGAAAGAAGGTGATGAAGTCGAGATTCCTATTTTAAAGACACCAATAATCACATGGAGGTATTACCGCCGAAAAGTCCAGGAACTTACTGTACAGTGCTTGGACGACAGTGCTGGTGTCTATTTGCGTGCAGATATGTAAAGGCTTATGATTACTTCCTATTAGGAACACTGTAAATACAAGGCTTTTCGGAGCCTACAAACCAGAAAAAATAATATTTGATCTATCACATTACGCAAAAAGCCGTCCGGCATGAAAAACGGGCGGCTTTTTTGCGTGGATAGACGGAAAGGAGGCACAAAAATAACTACAAAATTTTAGCGTTCAAATTTGTGCAACTTTAACGAAAAGGAGGATCGTAAATGGCCGATGAAAAATTGAATACTGGCCCTGCGGAGAATATTTCCCCGGAGGCCGCCGAGCCTATCATCACACCCGAACAGGCCGCAGCGTCTGAGCCCCAGCAGGAACAGACCGGGCCTGCCATACCTGAGTCCGGCGATGTGGTTGTGTCCTTTGACAAAATCAATGAACTTATGGCGGAAAAGAGGCAGAACGCCCGCGCCGAAGTCGAAAAGTCGGAAACCCCCGAAACGCCAGAGGCGGCAGCCCCCGGAGAAACACCGCAGCCCGCCAATACGGAGGAACCGAAAAAGCCGCGCCGTGGCCGTCCGCCGAAAGCGGAAAAGGCTGCGACTGAAAATCAGAAAGCGGAGAAATCGGCTGGGGCCCGCAAGGGCCGCCCACCCAAGGCGGATAAGGCGGCCCCTGACAAGCCCAAGCCGTCCAAACGAGACAAAGTGTCCCGAAGCGATGGAAAGGCCCCGGATGCCAAGGAGCCCATTAAGCCCGCACAGGATACGGCACTGAAGGAAACTGCTGCTGTGGAACAGACGGCTCCCGAGCCGACTACACCGCCCCGCCCGGTTGAGGAAGGCAAGCTGGTTTATCTGAAACTTTCCGAGGTTCATCCGTTTCACACATTCCGTCCGCACCCCTTTAAGGTACGGGACGATGCGAAGATGCAGGAAATCGTTGCTTCTATCCGCGTAAACGGTGTAATGGTTCCCGGTCTTGCCCGCCCGGAGAAAGATGGAAACGGCTATGAAATTGTAGCGGGCCATCGCCGTACCCACGGCAGTGAGCTGGCTGGACTGGAGGAAATGCCCTTTATCGTCCGTGAAATGACCGACCACGAAGCGGTACAGGCCATGAAGGACAGCAACAAGCAGCGTGACGGGATGCTCCCCAGCGAATTGGCCGCGCTGCTGGAACTCGAGGTTGAGGACATCAAGCATCAGGGCGGGCGGCTGAAAGGTGTTGCGGAAGGCGATGTCGGGAAACGCTCGGTTGAGATTGTAGGCGAGGCGCATGAAATGAACTATAAAAAGGTCATGCGCTACTTGCGGCTCAACTCCCTTGTGCCGGAGCTTCTGGATAAGGTAGACGATAAAAAGATGGGCTTCATGCCTGCCGTGGAGCTTTCCTACATCAAACCGAAAAATCAGAGGCTTATTGCTGTTTCCATTGACGGGGAGCAGGCTTCGCCCTCGCTGGCCCAGGCCAAACGGCTCCGGGAGCTGGATAAGGAAGGCAAGCTCAACGGCGATGTCATTGACGGTATCTTATCAGAACAGAAAAAGGAGGATCGAGGCGTGATTATTTCTACTGCGGAACTGGAAAAGTATTTTGGCAAGGAGGTCACTCCCGCCAAAATGAAAGAACAGATTATGTCCCTGCTGGATGACTGGAAAGAAAAACAGCCGCCGGAGCTGGCAAAAGCCCCGAAAAAGCAGGAACTTGACAAGTAACAACTTCGAGACACTTTGTCCCGAGGGCCCCGCCCTCGCGCAGAGGCTCTGGTGGTATATATCCCCCGTCGCCGCCTGTTTTTTAGTACAGCCGGGAGTGGGCCGTCAAGGGTGCAGCGCACCGCCGTTTTCGGCGGCTCGCCCTTGACGGTCTGCCCCGGCTGTGCTATTTCCCCGGCAAGCGGCGGGGGTATATCCTCCAGAGCCGCCCCCTTTCCCAAGACTGGGAAAGGGCGTGGGGTTTGGGTTGAACTTTCTTATTAAAATATCGGAGTCCTGCAAACAAAAGTCAATAGAAAAAACGAAAAAAGTTCCGCAAAGTTTACGAGACCGAAAAAGGGCATAACAAAACAGGCTGGAGAAGAATCGCATCGCCAGCCGGGATGAAATTGTCGGCGGATTTAGTTCTGCACGGTATCCTGCTGTGCGTCGAATGTCTCAATGCATTCTTTCACGCGGGCGTAGTAGATACGCAGAAACTTGTTCTGCGCGGCGGTCATGTAGACGAAATACGGCTTGCCCTCGGCGCGTTTTTTATCGAGGAACTGGTACACCGGCTCATCCGCAGGAGACTTCTTCAGGTAAGTACAGACGATTTGATACAAAGTCTTCCTCAGATGAGGTGAGCCGCGCTTGGTCGTAGGGACGCTCTTGGCGCTGTGCTTGCCAGACTGGTCTACGGCCGGATCAACGCCGGCAAATCCAACGATGGAACTGCGGCGTGGAAAACGGCGTACATCGCCGATCTCCGCCATGAGCTGCACAGCAGTCGTTTCGCCTACGCCGTACATGGCCCGCACGGTATCGTACTCCGGCAGTTGCTTTGCAAGGCGCGTCATCTCGGCGCGCAGTGCGGCCAGCGTCATCTTGCCCGATAGAAGCTGCTGCGCCGCTGTGGTAATAAGTAGTTTGGTGTTGTCGTTCTTCGGCAGCGTGGTGAAATGGCCACAGCTTCCGGCGTAGAGGTCTAATGCTTTCTCTGTGCTGAAATGGTAGCCCTTGCGTTTGCACCATTTCTGGTAGCGATCGGTGAATGCCTTCTCGCTGACACGGCAGATGCAGTCACAGTGCCAGAAGGTCATGACAAAGTCCACCCATTTTTGGTGGCCGTCGGCGCGCTCCGGGCTGGAGAACAGTTCGTTCACACCGGGAAAGGTCTTGTCGGTCAATGAAATGAGATTGTTTTGCAGCGATACCACCGTTTTCATGTAGAGGTTGTACTGGCGGCTGCACAGCTTCAGTTGTTGTCTTACCGTGTCCATGGGAGTATATTCCCGCAGCTCCACCCAGTTGTCAAGGCCATACTTGGCGATCTTCATGGCGTCTGCCTTGTCGGTTTTGACCTTGCGGATAGAGCCGCCTCCGCTCTGCTTGATGAATAACGGATTGAGGACGCAGACATAAATGCCGTACTCGTGCAGCGCCGCCGCTATCGGCTCATGGTAGCGTCCGGTGGCCTCCATGATGACGCGGGTATCTTCCCCCAGCGCAACGATGGCGTAGGCCATCTGCTCCAGACCGACCTCGGTGTGGAGAAATTCCTGTGGCAGCAACGCCACTTCACCCATTGGCCGCAGGGCAGCCACCATGCTTTTCCCTTTGGAAACATCGATTCCAACTGCGTTCATATCGTTCCTCCTTCTGATTGGATATGGCTTTCCGCCCTTTTCTCATTGCCTGTTCAATCTCCTGGTTGACGCGAGCGCACAAGGTGGCTCTACCTGCGTAAATCGAATGCTGCGAATAAGAGAGGCGGCTGACGGACTCCGATGCGGGCGTGTTGGCCCAAGGTGCGTACTGACAGGCCATTTACTCTCCCATTCTAACAGCTTCGGCTTTGAGATGGAAAAAGACGCGGCTGGCTGCCGCGCCTTAAACCGTAATTATTATTGTAGGAGGTATGAACGATGAAACGACCCCTTGCTTATATCACCGCTGCATGGCTCGGCGGCGATAGCGAAAACGCAGAACTGGCGGCGCAGTATTGCCGCACCGTGTATGAGGCAGGCTTTTCTCCTATTTGTCCGCCTTTGTACTTGCCCCTGTTTCTCAATGATGCTGTTCCCGAGGAGCATAAAAGCGGCATCGACATGAGCCGTGACCTGCTCCGCCGTTCTCATGTGCTGGTTGTTTGCGGGCACAGTATGACCGAAGCCATGAAAAATGATATTGCCGTGGCCCAGCGGCTGGGAATTACGGCAACAACCCTTGAGGGCATCCTGACCGTCAAGGGACAGGGCCGCCGCTAATGGCAACCCTGTTTGAAGCCTACGTTACCAACGCCGGAAAGTACAGCGAGGGCCAGCTTGTGGGTGAAACACTGAAATTTCCCACAACCGCCCAGGAGGTGGAGGCTCTCTTGAAACGGATCGGCGTGGATGGCGTCCGCTATCAGGAAATTTTTATTACCTCTTTCGATGGGGATGTGCTGGGGCTCTATGACCATTTGAGCGAGTATGAAAATCTGGACGAGCTTAATCATCTGGCCTGCCTGCTTTCCGAGCTTACCTCATCGGAGCTGGAAACACTGGAGGCCGTCCTCGACAGCGGCGATCACTGTTCTTCGGTGCGGGACATCATCAATCTGACACAAAATCTGGACTGTTACGGCTTTTACCCCGGCGTATCCGATGAGGAAACGCTGGGGCGTATTTATGTGGACGATCTGGAAATGTTGGATGTGCCGGATCAGGTAAAACCGTATTTCGATTATGAGGCGTATGGCCGGGATGCCTGCATCCACGAAAACGGCCATTTTGCCCCGGGCGGCTATGTTGTCAAAGAAAGCGATCATTTCGTGGAAGTGTATCACGGCTTGCAGGATATTCCCAAGGAACATAAGGTATTCTCTTTCCCGAAGCTCTCTATCCGGGAGCAAATGGCCGCTTATCAGGAAATCATAGACGGTTCTTCTTTGGAGGGCTACCGTCAAATGCAGAAAAAAGACCGTGGGGATCGGTGATGGCACTTCGAGACAAATTGTCCCAAGGAAGGAGGCGGTGTAACTGATTGATGAAGATATTTCCCGGCGCACGATAGCCATATCTGTAAAAACGACCAAGCTGACGGCGCGGGGACTGGCGTATGTGCTGGGCATGGTGGGCCGGAAGATCCGCAAGGCATACCGTGGGCGGCAAGTACCGCATGGCAAACAAAGTGTGCGAAAGCTCATGGCCCACGGTACAGCCACCAACAGCATTGAGCTATCCGGGGATGCCAAGTCCTTTGACCGCGTGGCCCGGAAATGGAATGTAGACTATGCGTTCTATAAAACCGGGCCGGACAAATACCTGCTGTTTTTCAAGGCTGGACAGGCAGACGCAATGACCGCCTGCTTTTCTGAGTATTCCCGGAAGGTGTTAAGCAAAGCAAAATCGAACCGTGTTCCCATCCGGGAACAACTGCAACAGGCGGCAGATCAGCTTTCCAAAGAAAAGCCGAAGCAGAAAGAACGTGCAAAGGAGGTGGCCCATGAGGACAGATAAGATCAGAAAATATCTCATTCCGAACATTCCCTATCTGTTCATCCTGTGGGCGTTCCTCAAGCTGGGAACGGCCTACCGGCTGGCAGCGGGTAACGATTTTGCACATAAGCTCATCGGGCTGGGCCAGACGATTGGCCCGGCCTTTGCTGACTTTGCACCCGGTCTTGCCCCGCTGGATTGGCTTGTTGGTATTGTAGGCGCAGTTGGTTTCCGGCTGCTGATCTATTTCAAAAGCAAGAACGCTAAGAAGTTTCGGCGGGATGCAGAATACGGCAGCGCTCGATGGGGAACGGAAAAAGACATCAAACCGTTTGTCGATCCGAAGTTTGAAAACAACGTGATTTTGACCGGGACGGAGTTTCTCACGATGAACACCCGCCCGAAAATCCCCGCAAATGCCCGAAACCTGAATTGCTGCATTATCGGCTCGTCCGGCTCCGGCAAAACCCGCTTTTGGCTCACGCCCCAGCTTTTACAGGCTCATTCCTCTTATGTGGTGGTCGATCCCAAAGGCGGTGTGCTGGGACAGGTCGGAGCTTTCCTGCAAAAACGCGGGTACAAAATCAAGGTATTCAACAGCATAGATTTTTCAAAATCCATGCACTATAACCCGCTGGCGTATATCCGCAACGAGGCCGATATTCTGAAATTCGTGGATGCCCTGATTTCCAACACAAAGGGCGAAGGCAAGGAAGGCGATCCATTCTGGACGAAATCGGAAACGCTTTTGTACTGCGCCCTGATTGCCTACATCATTTTCGAGGGGCCTGCCGAGGATCGGAACATGAATACCCTTGTGGATATGATTTCCGGCATGGAGGTCAAGGAGGATGACGAGGACTTTATGAACGCGGTGGACTATATGTTTGCCGGGCTCGAAAAGCGCAAGCCGGATTGCTTCGCGGTCAAACAGTATAAAAAGTACAAATTGGCCAGCGGCAAGACGGCAAAAAGCATTTTAATTTCCTGCGGTGCGCGGCTGGCTCCCTTTGACATCCCGCAGCTTCGTGAAGTCATGGCCTATGACGAATTGGAGCTTGACCGCATCGGAGATCGGAAAACGGCGGTATTCTTCATCATTTCCGATACCACGCAGACCTACAACTTTTTAGTGGCACTTGCATTTTCGCAGATGTTCAACCTCCTGTGTGAACGGGCGGACAATGTTCACGGTGGCCGCCTGCCGCACCATGTACGGGTGCTGTGGGACGAGGCAGCCAACACGGGACAGGTGCCCCAGCTCGAAAAGCTGGTCGCGGTTATCCGCTCCCGCGAGGTGAGTCTTTGCCTGCTGTATCAGCAGTTGGCACAGTGCAAGGCCATTTACGATAAGCACGCCGAGACAATCCTCGGCAACATGGACAGCGTGGTGTTCCTCGGTGGCCGCGAAGCCAGCACCATCAAGGAAATATCCGAGAACTGGCTGGGAAAAGCCACAATCAGTATGCAGACCGACAGCCGCTCCCGTGGTCAGTCGGAAAGCTACAGTCAAAATACCCAGCGGCTGGGCCGGGAACTGATGACCCCAGCCGAACTTGCAACCATGCCGGGAGATAAATGTATTTTGCAGCTTCGGGGCCTGCCCCCGTTCTTCTCTCCCAAGTATGATCTGAAACGGCATCCGAACTACCGTTATACGGCGGAGGCCGATAAACAGAAAAACGCTTTTGACCTCGACAGGCTCATTAACCGCCGCAGGCGGCCCGGTCTGAACGAGGCGTGTACGATGTATGAGGTGACTGTGCCGGACGATGCACTCACGGAAGAGGACGAGGACATCCTCAACTATGATGACATCGACGATCCAGACGCCTTTGCATAAACGCTTCGAGACAAAGTGTCCCGAAGTTTGTAACCTGCCGCCTGCAAGGGCGGCTTTTTTGTTACCGGGAAAATCCCGGAGAAATGGAGGCTTATATGGCATTTTTCTCATCTGCAATCGACACTTTACAGACCCTCGTTATTGCTCTCGGTGCTGGCCTTGGCGTGTGGGGCGTGGTTAATCTGCTGGAGGGCTACGGCTCGGATAACCCGGGCTCCAAGTCCCAGGGCATGAAGCAGCTCATGGCGGGCGGCGGCATCATCGTCATTGGCACCACACTGATCCCTCTGCTGTCTGGCCTGTTTTAAGGTAGGCGCTTATGGATTTTCTCACCGACTGGCTCACAAACTGGCTCAAAGAGCTTCTGATTGGCGGGATCATGGGGAACCTCGAAGGTCTTTTTGATACTGTCAATACCCAAGTCGGAGAGATTGCGGCACAGGTAGGGACTACCCCGGCGGCGTGGCACGCCGGGGTTTTCTCCCTGATCCGACAGCTTTCCGAAACGGTGATCCTGCCGATTGCCGGAATGGTGCTGACCTTTGTTGCCACTTATGAGCTCATACAGATGCTTTTGGAAAAGAACAATATGCACGAGGTTGACGTTGCGAACCTCTATAAATGGATGTTCAAAACAGCCTGTGCAATCCTGATCCTGTCAAACACATTCAATATCGTCATGGCCGTGTTCGATGTCTCGCAGAGCGTCATCGCGCAGGCAGGCGGGCTCATTCAAGGCTCTACCGATGTTTCGGCGGATATGCTTGCTGAACTGGAAACCTCGCTGGAGGCGATGGACTTGGGGCCGCTTTTGGGGCTGTGGCTGCAGTCTGCGCTCATTGGCTTCACGATGAAGGCGATGGGAATTATCATTTTCGTTTTGGTGTATGGCAGGATGCTGGAAATCTATCTGCTGACCAGTCTGGCCCCCATCCCCGTTGCTACGCTTTCCAACCGGGAGCTTGGTGGCACCGGGCAGAACTACATCAAGTCCCTGTTTGCCGTGGGCTTTCAAGGGCTGCTGATCCTTGTATGTGTTGCAATTTACGCAGTGCTCATTCAAGGCATCGCAACAGGCGGCGATCCCATTGGGGCGATTTGGGGAACTGTGGGCTACACGGTTCTGCTTTGCTTCATGCTCTTTAAGACCGGGAGCATTGCCCAGCGTATCTTTGGCGCTCATTAACAGGAGGTGGTGCTTATGCCGAGAAGATACGGGGCAGACGGAACGCGCTTATGGAATGGAAAAACGCCGGAGGAGTTTACTGAGGCAGACGCTTACCGCTTTATGGCGGAAACAGAGGCCGTCCTGCAAAGAAAAGAGTTGATGGACGACCCCGCCCAGCCTGCTCCGGCAAGCGGAAAGGAGGAATTTTATCTGAGTAAGAAAGACGATGTATTGCTGACCCCGGAGCAGATTGCTGCGGAGGAACGGCGCTGGCTGTTTGATGCTCCCATCGCGGAGCTTGCAGAAGTCAAGGGCGTTAGCATTGATGAGGCAGTAAAAATGCGGACAGATGCTGTCTTGCAGGAGGCGGTTGTTCCGATCACGGTATCTGTCCGCCCGATTGAGCCGCAGGGAAAACTGATCGGCTTCGCCAGCGTCAATTTTGGCGGTGTGGTCATCGACGATTTTAAGGTTGTGGACGGGAAAAACGGGATTTTCCTCGGCGCTCCCTCTAAACCCGATCCTGCCAGCCGGACGGGATACCGGGCTACGGTTCGGATTCCTGACCGCGCCACACAGGAACGGATCAATGCGGCTGGTGTGGAGGCGTATCATGCGGCGGTGGAACAGCTTGTTGCACGGGCCCAGGCGGTACGGCCTGCCCCGATCAAGGAGCAGATGGCCGAGGCTGCAAAGCAAGCGGGAAAAGAAAACGCTGCCCGGCCTGCGCCTGCCAAGGCAAAGGAGGCCCGTAATGACCGATAGCCGCACTTTGGGACAAAGTGTCCCGAAGGAGGGCTTGTTTCTCTTGGACGGCATCGAGGGCCTGCGTTCTTTGCCAAAACATAGCGTGGATATGCTGCTGACCGATCCGCCCTACGGCACAACCCGGAATTATTGGGATGTGCCCCTGCCGCTCCCGGAGCTGTGGGAGGCGGTGAAATGGGCGGTCAAGCCGAATGGCGCGGTGCTGTTCTTCGCACAGTGCCCCTTTGACAAGGTGCTGGGCGCATCCAACCTCGCCATGCTCCGCTATGAGTGGATTTGGTACAAGGAGCGCGGAACGGGCTTTCTCAATGCAAACCGGGCTCCACTGAAAAAGTCCGAGAATATCTTAGTGTTTTACCAGAAGTCCCCGGTCTACAATCCGCAGTTTACTTATGGCAAGCCTTATACCCGTGTTCATTCCCGAAGCGGTACAAGCTCCAACTATGGGAAATTTGAACGGCAGGGCTCAGAGTCCAACGATGGCCGCCGCTATCCCGGAAATGTGCTTTTTGTGCCTACGGTGTCCGGCGGCATCCATCCCACACAGAAGCCCGTGGAGCTTTGTGAGTATCTGATCCGCACCTATACCCGCCCCGGCGAATTGGTCGCGGACATTTGCGCGGGCTCCGGCACAACCGCGATTGCAGCTATCAACACAGAACGTCGCTTTGTATGCTTTGAAACGGCCCCGGCCTTTTATGCCGCAGCCAGTGAGCGTATTCGTGCGGCGCAGGCAGTAAAAAGCTCTGGCGAGAAAGGAGTGTAATTATCCAGCAGTATTCTATCATTTACGCCGATCCCCCTTGGCGCTACTCGGCTAAGAAAGTACAGGGCGCGGCGGAAAACCATTATCCCACTATGAGCATTGAGGAGTTATGTGCGTTGCCTGTGGCTGATCTTGCAGCCCCGGACAGCGCACTCTTTTTATGGGCCACTTTCCCGCAGCTCCCGGAGGCGCTCCGGCTGATCGAGGCTTGGGGCTTCACCTACAAAAGCGTTGCTTTCGTCTGGCTGAAAAAGAACAAGAAGGCGGATAGCTGGTTTTACGGCCTTGGCTTCTGGACAAGGGGCAATGCAGAAATCTGCCTGCTGGCAACCAAGGGACACCCGAAGCGGCAGGCTGCCAACATCCATCAATTTATCGTTTCCCCGATTGAGGCCCACAGCAAAAAGCCGGACGAGGCCCGCGACAAAATTATTTCCCTGATGGGCGATCTGCCCCGCGTGGAGCTCTTTGCCAGGCAGACCCCGCCCGGCTGGGCTGTATGGGGAAATGAAGTAACACCAACCATCCCGGACTTTGGGACACATTGTCCCGAAGTGCAGAAAGGAGTGTGATCTATGCCCTATGTAAACGTACCAAACGATTTATCCAAAATCAAAACAAAGATGGCTTTCAACCTCACCAAACGCCAGCTTGTCTGCTTCGGCAGCGCGGGCGCGGTGGGGATTCCGGCCTATCTGCTGACCCGTGGCACCCTCGGCAATACCGGGGCGATGTTTCTCATGCTGGGAATTATGCTCCCGGCGTTCCTGCTGGCGATGTATGAAAAGGACGGCTTGCCCTTTGAAAAGGTTGTGCGAAACATCATCCGGGCCAAGTTTCTAAGGCCGGGGATCAGGGCCTACCGAACCGAAAACATTTATGCGCCCTTTGCCGGGCCGGGCGCTGGAAAGGAGGATGTGATTGAAAAACACAAAGAAGAAAAACGGAGCCGCCGCCAAGGGTAAAGGCCGGGCGACCCTGTCTGCCCAACAGACAATCCCGTATCTGTCCATGCACCCGGACGGTGTGTGCAAGCTCCCGGGCGGGCTCTATACAAAAACCGTGGAATATGAGGACATCAATTACTCCGTGGCATCCACCGAGGATCAGACCGCCATATTCAGCGGATGGAGCTCATTTCTCAACTACTTTGACAGTTCGCTGCCGTTCCAGCTTTCCTTTATCAACCGCCGTTCCCATTCCCGCAGCCGCTATCAGGTCAATATCCCGAAAGCGGATGACAACTATAACAGCGTCCGGGACGAGTTTACCGGGATGCTGAAAAATCAGATTGCCAAAAGCAACAACGGCATTGAACGCTCAAAATACATCACCTTTGGCATACCCGCCGAGGGGATTGCGGAGGCACGGCCCCGTCTGGAGCGTGTGGAGGCCGATGTCATGGGAAACTTTAAGCGGCTGGGCGTTCCCTCGGAGCCGATGGACGGGCGGGCCCGCCTTGCGCTGCTTCATAGCCAGATGCATCCGGGGAGCCGCGAGGCGTTCCGCTTTTCGTGGAAAGACATCCCGCAGACCGGGCTCGGCACAAAAGACTTTATTGCCCCGGACAGTCTCGACTTCCGCCAGTCCCGCACATTCCGCATCGGCCAGTATTGGGGCGCGGTGTCCTACTTACAGATTATGGCATCGGAGCTTTCGGATAAGCTGCTGGCGGAAATCTTGGAGCTGGATGCGGAAATGACCGTGACCATGCACATTCAGACCGTGGATCAGCTCAAGGCAATTAAGACCATCAAGGGGAAAATCTCGGACATCGGAAAAATGAAAGTGGAGGAACAGAGAAAGGCTGTGCGCTCCGGCTATGACCCGGATATTCTTCCCCCTGACCTGATTACATTCAGCAAGGACGCAGCGGAGCTTCTGGCTGATTTGCAATCCCGCAATGAGCGAATGTTTCTGCTGACCTTTACGGTGGTAAACCTTGCTCCTAACCGCCAGCGGCTGGAAAACGATGTGTTTACCGTGGGCGGTATCGCGCAGAAATACAACTGCGCTCTGCGCCGTCTGGACTGGCAACAGGAACAGGGCTTTGTTTCCTCGTTGGCCCTTGGTTACAACGAGGTAGAAATCCAGCGCGGTATGACCACCAGCTCCACAGCCATCTTTATTCCTTTTATGACAAGGGAGCTCCGCATGGCTGGGCAGGCCCTCTACTATGGCATGAACGCACTTTCTCACAATGTCATCATGGCTGACCGCAAAAAGCTGAAATCGGCAAACGGGATGTATTTGGGCTCTACGGGCTCCGGCAAGAGCTTTGCCGCAAAGCGCGAGCTCTTGAATGTGTTTCTCACCATCCCGCAGGATCGGATCATCGTGGTTGACCCGATGGGCGAATACGCGCCGCTGGTGCGAAGGCTGGGCGGCCAGGTGATCGAGATTGCCCCGGACAGCCCGCACCACCTCAATCCGATGGATGTGGAGCTCAATATGGCCGCCGGAGAAAGCCCGCTTTCCATGAAGGCGGATTTTCTTTTGTCCCTATGCGAGCTGGTGGTCGGCGGCAAGGAAGGCTTGCAGCCCATTGAAAAGACGGTCATTGACCGCTGTGTGCGTTTGGTGTACCGGGAACAGGCGCTCGGACTGGAAACTGCAAAAACACCGCTGTTACAGGATTTGTACGAAGAGCTCTTACGCCAGCCGGAGCCCGAAGCCCGGCGCGTGGCAACTGCCTTAGAGCTTTATTGCACAGGCTCCCTCAATCTCTTTAACCATCCTACCAACGTCAAGACGGACAGCCGTGTGGTGTGCATCGTTCTGAAAAACATGGGCGAAAACCTTAGAAAGATTGCAATGCACATCACAAATGAGTTTGTTTCGCAGGCGGTGGATCAGAACTTCCACGAGGGTGCGGCGACTTGGTGCTACTTTGACGAGTTTCATATCCTGCTCCGCGATCCGCTGACAGCCAGCTACTTTGTGGCAGTCTGGAAAATGCTGCGTAAAAAAGGATGTGTGCCGTCTGCTTTGACGCAGAACGTCAAAGACCTTTTGGCCAGCCGGGAAATCGAGAACATTCTGGACAACACGGATTTTATGATTCTGCTTTCGCAGGCGCAGAGTGACCGTACCATTCTGGCAAAACAGCTCGGTATTTCCGAGCACCAGCTTTCCTATATCACACACAGCAATTCCGGCGAGGGGCTGTTGTTCTATGGAAATGTAACCATTCCGTTTGTGGATCGGTTCCCTCGCGGAGAAATCTATGACCTGCTGACTACCCGCCCGGAGGATATGAAGAATGAAACGAAAAACGAATAAGACCAAGGAGGAGGCTTGGTCGCAGACCGCCCACGCCCCTGACGGGGAACAGCCCGGGCCGGAGGCTTCCGACACTTCGGGACAAAGTGTCCCGAAGTCCAAGTTCCGCAAAAAGAGCCAGCAGGAACAGGCTGCGGCGGCAAAGCTCCGTATGGAGTCCCAAGGCGAAAAGCTGGAACAGGCCCGGGAGAAGCTGGCAAAGCAAAAGCCGCCGAAAAAGCCCGGCCCGGTAAAACGCATAGGCCGTGTTGCCAGCGGTTCCGTTCACAGCTTCGTGCATGGCAAGATTTTTGAAGTGGAACAGGAAAATGTCGGCACGGAAGGCGCACACCGTTCTGAGCTTGTGGGAGAAACCGCGCTGCGGCACGGCTCCCGCTTTGTGCGCCGTAAAGTCCGGGAACATCCGGCAAAAGTGGTACGCAAGGCCGAGGCCCGCTATACCAAATACACGGCGGACTACCATTTTCACACCGCCGCACAGGAGCACCCGGAGCTGACGAAAAATGCCCTTACCCGCTACTGGCAAAAGCAACGGCTTCGCAGGCAATACCGCAAGCAGGCAAAGGAGGCTGCAAAGCAGGGCGCGGCTGCGGCTGGGAAAACTGCCACAGCCACAGAACGCCTGACCGCCCGGGCAGTGGAATTTGTCAAAAGTCATCCCGCAGGTGCCGTGGTTGCGGTGCTCTGTGTGTTACTCCTGTTTGCTATGCAGTCCTGTTCCTCTACCATGCTTATGCTGGGGAACGCCGGGGCCGGTGCATTAGGGGCCAGCACCTATCCTTGCGAGGATCGGGATATGCTGGCCGCCGAAGCTGCCTACTGTGCGCTGGAAGATGATTTGCAGCATTATCTGGACACCTATGAAAGCACCCATGACTATGACGAATACCACTTCGATCTGGACGAAATCGAACATGACCCCTATGTGCTGCTTTCTCTTTTGTGTGCGCTCCATGAGGGGCAATGGACAATAGACGAAGTACAGGGAACGCTGCAAATGCTGTTTGACCGCCAGTACATTCTCACGGAGGATGTAGTGGTGGAAACCCGGTATCGCACGGAAACCGACACATGGACGGACGAGGATGGCAACTCCCATACGGACACCTATCAGGTGCCTTACGATTATTACATCTGTACGGTCACGTTGGAAAATTTTGATTTGTCCCATGTACCTGTGTACGTTATGGGCGAGGATCAGCTTTCCCGATATGCCATCTATATGGCAACGCTGGGGAACCGCCCTGATCTGTTCCCGGATTCTCCCTATGTGAACAAGTACATTACCGGGAAACCCGGTGATTACGAAGTGCCCGGAGAATATCTGGACGATGAAACCTTTGCCGCGATGCTTGCCGAAGCGCAGAAATACATCGGCTATCCCTATGTGTGGGGCGGCAGTTCTCCCGCCACTTCCTTTGATTGCTCGGGGTACGTTTCGTGGGTTATCAATCACTCCGGCTGGAATGTGGGCAGGCTGGGAGCCCAGGGGCTCTATAACATCTGTACGCCGACCAGTTCTCCCAAACCCGGTGATCTGGTGTTCTTCAAAGGCACCTATGACACGCCGGGCGTGAGCCATTGCGGGATTTATGTCGGTGACGGAAAAATGCTGCATTGCGGAGATCCCATCGGCTACGCAAATTTGAATACAAGCTACTGGCAATCTCATTTTTACGCCTACGGGCGTTTACCGTGACAGGAGGTTTTGAAATGGCAACTACCAAAAGCATGAAAATTCAGGCCGAGATTGATAAGGTCAAGGCCAAAATCAGTGAACAGCAGGCCCGGCTCAAGGAGCTGGAGCAGAAAAAGCTGGAGGCGGAAAACAGCGAGATCGTGGACATTGTGCGCGGTATGAGCATTTCCCTTACGGAGCTCCCGCTGCTGTTTGAAAAGCTGAAGGACGGAGGTACTTTGGGACAAAGTGTCCCGAAGTCCGAAGAAGAAAAGAAGGAGGAAAACTGAATATGAAACACTTTCGTATGTTGGCGGCGGGGCTTTGCTCCGCCGTTCTTTTATGCGGCTTTGCAATCCCGGCCTATGCCTATTCGGACGGCGGGAATGAGGAACCGCCTGTTGTGGAAGAAACTCCGGCCCCGGAGCCAGCGCCTACCATTACCCCGGGCGAGGGCTTTTCGGAGGATGGAAACCTTGTGACCCGCGATCTGCTCTACGATGCCGCAACCAACAAACAGTTCATCACGGTGGAAACCAGCGGCGGCAACACCTTTTACATTGTCATTGACTATGACAAGCCTGTGGACGAGGACGGCGAACAGTATCACACCTACTTTTTGAACATGGTGGATGAAGCCGATCTGCTGGCGGCACTGGAGGCCGCTGGCGGAGAACTTCCGGCCTGCTCCTGCACAGAAAAATGTGCGCCCGGAGCCATCCATACGGATTGCGAGGTCTGCGCGGTCAACATGACCGAGTGTGCTGGCACAGCTCCCGAACCCGCTCCGGTGACGGAACCTGCGGAGGAGCCGGAACCCGAGCCCCAGCAGAAAAGTAATACCGGGACGCTTCTGCTGATTTTGGCAGTGGCTGTTCTGGGCGGCGGTGCAGGCTGGTACTTCAAAATTTACCGCCCGAAGCATGAAAAAGCTGCTGTACCCGAAGAGGATTACAGTGAGGAACTGGCTGATTATGACGATCCCGAGGACGATGGGCCGCCTTGGGACGAGGACGATACCGAAAGCGAGGATAATGAATGAGATTTACCAACAACCCCTATGAGGGATTTATGAAAGAAAAAAGCTACTTTAAGGGTGTGCCGCCCAGCCTGCCGCCGAAGGGCTCCCGTTGTGACGGCTGCCCTTACTGGCGCGGGATCGGCTGCGTGTTCTGCTACCGGGAGCAGCTCAAACCACCGGGCAACGGGAGGTGATGCTGTGGGCCGAGAACTGACCCGGACAGAAAAAGCGGCAATCCGCAGGCTGGTGTCAAAATGGTGTGCCAACTATGACCGGGACTGCGGCTGCCTGCCGCTGGATTGCGAGTGCTATATGTTTGGGAAATGCTGGACAGGGGCTTATTGCCGCTACTTCCGCGAGGCAGTTCTGCCCCTTGATCCGGCGCTGGAGGCTGCGTTGCTGACAGAGGGGCCAAGGCCGGATTTCAAGGCTTGCCCGGTATGCGGCAGAGCCGTGGCTCCTGATGGACGGCAAACCTATTGTTCGGCGGCCTGTGCAAAGGCGGCACACCGCAGACAGCAGCGGGAATATATGCGGAAAAAACGGGGCTGATGTGTTGACAATTAGGCCAGCCTAAACCCGCTTATGACAAGGCTTTTTAAGGCCCTTTTCTGCGGAAGGCGTATGTTTCTACGTCCGCCCCTGTTTCCGTGAGATGCTGTCAACATTTTAGCTGCCGGGGCTTTGGGACAATTTGTCCCAAAGTTCCGGCTTTTGTGGAAGGAGGTACTATGCCGAAATATTATCCGATCAACGAAGAAGCCGCAAAGCGGGCAAAAGATATGAACAGCTTTTCCGACTATCAGCCGGGCTCCGCTACGGCGGGCTACCGGGCAATGGTCGATGAAGCGTATGCAGCGGCGGAACGCCAGAAAGCCCGTGTCGATCCCATGTACCATGATAAGATTGACGCGCTGGTGGATCGCTATGCCCGGAAACTTGCGGAAAATCTGAATGAACGCAATGTGATTGATGCCCGGGTGCCCTCTATTCTGATCTCCGGGGGCGGTAATTTCCCTGTGGCAAAAAAGCACAAGCAGAACGCCGCCCGGGATCGCAACTATGGAGAGTATGCGGAGATTTCAAAGCTGCTTGATAAAATCCGCTCTGTTGGTATGGGCGGGATCAGCGCAGACGATGATCTGGCCGTGGAAAAGCTGACAAAAAAGCTGGAGGGGCTGGAGTCCCAGCAGGCCACCATGAAGGCGGTCAATGCGTATTTTCGGAAACACAAAACGCTGGACGGCTGCCCGGAGCTTACGCCGGAGCAGGCAGAAAAGCTCAAAGCAGATATGGCGCAGTCATGGCACTTGGACAAAAGCAAGCCATACCCCGCCTATCTGCTTTCCAACAACAACGCCAACATCCGCCGTGTGCGCCAGCGCATTGAGGAACTGAGCAGCCGCTCCGAGTTTGCTGGCTGGACATTCCCCGGAGGCGAGGCAAAAATCAACGAGGCTGAAAATCGTTTGCAGCTTATTTTTGAGGAAAAGCCCGATGCCAATCAGCGGCAGGAACTGAAAAGCAACGGCTTTAAGTGGGCTCCCAGCCAAGGGGCATGGCAGCGGCAGCTTAACCAGAACGCCATCCGTGCTGCGGCCCGGATAGACTTTCTGCGGCCCGAGGACGGTACAAGCCCCTATCAGCTCCAGCCGTTTGTGAAAAGAGAAAACAAAGAAATGTCTCGATGATGGGAGGTGTACTATGGACAAAAATCAAGGCTATGCTATTTTGAAGGCGGTCATGCTGGAAAATGGACGAGGATTTGCATTGGGCGAACATCCCACCGCGCCATCCCGCTATGTCACATGGGCCTGCTATGATGACAAGGACGGCCAGCGGCAGTACGAATGGGGTCACTATGGAAATGACCGTGCCGCGATGGAACAGGATTTTGCAGACCGGGTGCAGGACTATCAGCGTATTTATAACGTGGGGATCAGGCAGACCGAGGCTCCCGGTCTTTACAAGTATTATTCGACCCAGCGGCCTGTGGACATCGGGACATTCCCGAAGCCGCCTTATAACAAGCCGGATGAAATCTTCAATTACGATCAGCGCATCCCGGTGGAAAATGGCTCGTTCTTGGCTTGGGGCTATCTTACCTATACCCGCCCGCTAACGGAAAAACAGGCATCCGACTATGAGCTGCGTCCTGCGCCTGATAATCCCGACAGGCCCCGTCCGATTGCCGAGCAGATGAAAAATGCGGCAAAGTTGGCGGAGGCAGATCGCGGCTCGGAGGCTCCGGCTCCCCAGCGCAGGCAGCCTGACCGTGGCGATAGATAAGGAGGTGCGTATATGGAAAAGAAACGTGAACAGGAATTGTCTGTACTGGAGGTGCTGCGCCTGCACCGTGAATTTCATTTGCCGCACCCTGTTCCGGCAGACGAACAGGAAAAGCCGCTGGATAAGGTAAAGGAGCCGCCCCGCGCCTGCCGCAGCCGGGAGCGTGAGGAGCGATGACAAAAAAGCGCCGCCGTCCGATCCATCTTCATGTGATGGTGTCGGAGGCGGAGCAGGCCCTGATTCAAGAACGTATGGCGGAGGCTGGCATCCGTAATATGGGAGCCTATATGCGGAAAATGGCCCTGAGTGGGTATGTGCTTCATGTTGACCTTTCGCCTGTTCGTGAGCTGGTTTCGCTCCAGCGGCGCTGCTCCAACAATCTGAACCAAGTGGCAATTCAAGCCAACACCTACGGCGCGATTTATCCCGAAGAACTCGCGGCCTTGCAGCGGGACTATGCCGCTTTGTGGGGGCCGCTGTCTGATCTCTTGAAACAGCTCTCCGCGCTGGTAGAGCTCTGACCCATCCGGGGAGTGGTTGATACCGCTCCCCGGCTTTTTCTACTTCGGGACAAAGTGTCCCAAAGTAAAAATACTGTTTGCCGGAAGGAGGGATTTTTACGGCGACCACCTACATCCGCCCTTATAAAACAGCGGCGGGAAAAAGTGCAATTCAAACGATGGAGGATCGTTTCACCTATGGCCTGAACCCGGAAAAGCTGGGAGCCGTATCTTCCTATCTCTGCGATCCGAACACGGCTCCCGCCGAGTTTCTTCTGGTAAAAAGTCAATACCTTGCAGAGACAGGCCGGGCCGTATCTCGCGGGGCCCTGTTCTTTCAGATCCGGCAGGCGTTCCTGCCCGGGGAGGTTACGGCGGAAGAAGCAAACCGTATCGGCTATGAAACGGCGATGCGCTGGACAAAGGGAAAGTATCAGTTCTTCGTCTGTACGCATACCGACAAGGCCCATATCCACAATCACATTTATTTCAATGCGACGGCCTTTGACCGCTCCCGGAAATTTCATAATTTCATTGGTTCGTCCTTTGCCCTGCGGCGGCTCTCTGACCGCGTGTGCATCGAACATGAATTGTCTGTTATCCAAAATCCGTGCCAGCACAGCAAGGGTCGTTTTCTCCACTATGGACAGTGGATCGGAGAAAAGCCACCCTCTGCCAAGCAGCGGGTGCGGCTGGCTGTTCTCGCCGCTTTGGAGAAAAAGCCCACGGACTTTGCCGACTTTCTTCGTCTCATGGAGGAGTCCGGCTTTGCCGTAAAACAGGGGCGCGGCGGTGTCATCTCATTCCTTGCGCCCGGACAGGAAAAACCGACCCGGCTCCGGGCTTCTACACTGGGAGCCGGATTTGACCCGGAGGACATCAAGGCGGTAATTGCCGGGGAACGTCCGCTCCCTGAACTACCAGAGGAGCCCACGGTTCCGCCACGGCGAGTTAATCTCATCATCGACATTCAAGAGCGTATGGCCCAGGGCAAGGGCCCGGCCTATGAACGATGGGCCAAGGTCTACAACCTAAAACAGATGGCTGCCGCGCTCCAGTATTTGCAGGAGCATCATCTGACAGACTATGCGGCACTGACGGCCAGCACCGAGGCTGCGGTGGATCACTTTCACAAGCTGTCTGACGAGCTCCGCACAACGGAGGAGGCTCTTTCCAAAACCTCGGAGCTGATGGCTGCCACGGTGGACTATGCCAAGACCCGCCCGGTGTTCGATGGGTACAAGGCTGCGCGGTACAGCAAAAAGTATCTGGCCCAGCATGAAGCAGAGCTTGCCACTTACCGGGCGGCAAAGGATACCATGAACACCATACTGAACGGCGCAAAGCTCCCTAAGATTGAAGCACTAAAAAAATCCCGCCGTGAGCTGGCGGGACAAAAGAAAGAGCTTTATGCAGAATACCGGGAGGCCCAGCGGCAAATGCGGGAGGCCGTGGCAATAAAAGCGAACATTGATCATCTGCTCGGCATAACAGACGAGCGTGAAAATAAGGCCCAGGAACGATAGTGACGGGCCGCAGACTACGGTGCAGCGCACCGGGACTTTGGGACAATTTGTCCCGAAGTACAGCGGGTTTGGGGAGCTCCCCAACAAGCATTTTTGCGGGCCCTGCGCCCTGCAAAAATTTCGGAGTGTGGCCACACCCGAATTGCTTGCCAAAACGCGCAACCCGCAACATGGCGCAAAAAAACGGAGGTTACGCTTTCTTTTACGTTTCCTCCGTTTCTTTCGATGCTTTCATCGCTTGGATTGTAGCTTCAACGATTTTCAATTCTCTTTCGTCCAAGGCGTTCAACATGGCATCAATCCGCTTCCTGCACTCGCTCCCGCTATTCTGGGACGGGTAAAAGTATTGATCCACCGATATATCAAACATTGTAACCATCTGATAAAAGGTGTTGAAGCTTGGATGCTGACCATCATTTTCATTATACATAATGGTACGCGGAGCGCGGTCAACAATATAGGCCAGTTGCTCCTGTGTCATGCCGCTGGCTTCTCTTGCACGCTTGATGGCGAGCCCTATATCGTGAAAATCAAAGCGTCTTTCATCTCGTTCTATCTTCATAACATCACCTGATATGATTTTACATTTCATGTGATATTATTTGAACGACTGTGTATTTCATACTACTGACTATTTAATTTCACATACGCAAAATTGATGATCGCGGAAATGTGAGGTACAATATACCTATAACTTTGGGACAATTTGTCCCGAAGATCAGAGGTTGGTATCTAAAATAAAATCAGAAATATTGTGAGGTTTCTGTGACATTTGGGTGCTATACTGAAAATGAAGGAGTGTGATACCATGCGAATTTTAGTAGTCGAGGATGATCGGCTTTTGAATAATACTTTATGCTATAACTTGAATACTGCGGGCTATACGGTTGATTCTGCACTGACAAAATCAGTGGCCAGTAGTTTCTTGACAAAGCAGGACTATGACCTGATTGTGCTGGATGTAAATTTGCCGGACGGGAACGGTTTTGACTTCTGCCGGGAAATAAAAGAGCGTCGCCCTGATACCGTTATTATTTTTCTGACCGCAAATGATATGGAAAGCGATATGCTCAAAGGGTATGAACTGGGCGCAGAGGATTATGTGACAAAACCTTTCCCTATGAGCGTCTTTCAAAAGAAATTAGCGGTAGTGCTGGGTAGGCTGACAAAACAATATGGTGGTGATACTTATGAGGATGGCACACTGACCATCAATTTTTCAGAAATGAGTGCTACTCTATCAGGAAAGCCACTTACATTCACCCCACTGGAATATCGACTTTTGAAAATCCTGATGAAAAATCCGCAGATTGTTTTGACCCGGCAAGTCTTGTTGGAAAAGCTGTGGGACGCAGACGGAAATTTTGTGGATGAACACGCTCTGACTGCGGCGATCAGCCGGGTACGAAACAAAATCGAAACACCTGACCGTCAGTATATCAAAACGGTATATGGTATGGGCTATATGTGGATCGGAGGAGTGCTGAAATGAATGTGCGAAAACTTTCCGTCAACAAAGCCTGTATCTTTTTTGCTGTTCTCCTGCTGGTGGCAATGGGGACGGTTTCAGCAGCTTTGTATGGGCTGACCCAAAATATAACCGCTGTCTGGTATGTATTATTGTTCGGCATTTTTGTGCTGGTTTGCGCTGTTTGTTTTATGGTGCTGGTTCGCCGCAAACTGGCAATGTTCTCCGATGCTTTTTGCAGTTTAATGGATGATATGTTATCCGGGAATATGCAGCCGAAACAGACTGTGGAAGAAGAAAGTCTTTTCTATAAAATTGAATATCGGCTGAACCGTTTATATGAAGTCATGCAGGAAAACAAGAACGGCATTGCACAAGAACGGGCTGACCTGCAAGAACTGATTTCCGACATCTCCCATCAGGTCAAGACCCCGATTGCGAACTTGAAAATGATTAACAGCACTCTGCTTGAAAATGAAGTCCCTGTGCAAAAACAAAAAGAGTTTCTAACGGCACAGGCCAGCCAGCTTGATAAACTGGATTTTCTCATGCAGGCTATGATTAAAACCTCTCGTTTGGAAACAGGTGTTATTTCTCTGGAAAAGAAAAGCCAGCCGCTTTATGACACGCTTGCCGCCGCATTGGGAGGTATTCTTCTGAACGCCGAGAAAAAACAGATCAATGTTCAAGTGGACTGCCCGGAGAACTTGGTCGTTTCCCATGACAGAAAATGGACAAGCGAAGCACTGTTCAATATTTTGGACAATGCAGTGAAATATACGCCGGAGGGCGGTCAAATCCGTGTTTCGGTTGAAAGTTGGGAAATGTATGTGAAAATCGACATTGCAGATACAGGCATTGGCATTTCAGAACAGCATCAGGGAGCAATTTTCAAGCGTTTCTATCGAGAGGACATCGTACATGATGTAGATGGAATTGGTATTGGTCTATATCTGGCTCGTGAGATCGTAACCTTGCAAGGCGGTTATATCCGGGTAACATCCGAGGTTGGGAGGGGTTCAACTTTTTCCGTCTTTCTGCCTCGACAATAAAATAAGTACGCTAAAAAACAAAATGTCACAGGCCTATGACATTTGAGCTTTAATTAAACAGAGGTATTTTGTTTCCCGTGACATTTCTGTGAGGTTTACCTTTTATGATAGAGCCATCAAAAAGAAAGGGTGGTGTTCTATATGAACATATTACAAACGACAGATTTGAAGAAATATTACGGCACCGAACCGAACATTACAAAAGCATTGGATGGCGTGACCCTATCCATTGAGGAAGGTGAATTTGTTGCCATTGTTGGTACTTCCGGCAGCGGTAAGTCTACTTTGCTGAACATGATGGGCGGGTTAGATACGCCAACTTCCGGCAGTATTAAAGTAAAAGGGAAAGAATTATCGAAACTCAAGGATGAACAGCTTACCATCTTCCGCAGACGTAACATCGGGTTTATCTTTCAGAATTACAATCTTGTTCCTGTGCTGAATGTCTATGAAAATATTGTCCTGCCGGTGGAGCTGGATGGTGATACCGTGGACAAGCGGTTTATGGATGAAGTCGTGAAAATGTTGGCTCTCGATGGGAAGCTGAACAGTATGCCTAACAATCTGTCCGGCGGCCAGCAGCAGCGTGTAGCGATTGCCCGCGCCCTTGTTTCCAAACCAGCTATTATACTTGCAGATGAACCGACAGGCAATTTGGATAGCCGGACAAGTAGTGATGTTCTTGGTTTGCTGAAAGTTACAAGTCAGAAGTTCCATCAAACGCTTGTAATGATTACCCATAACAATGAAATTGCCCAGCTTGCCGACCGAATTATCCGTATTGAGGACGGAAAAATCGCACAGTGACAGGGGGTGACATTGATGGATGATATTTTATTTGGGAACAATAATCAGGCAACAATCAATCGTCTTGCCAAAAGAAGCTACCGCGCTAATAAGCAGAGAAATGTTTTCGTTACCATCGCATTATTCTTGACCGCCTTTATGATTACATCTGTATTTAGTTTGGGGTGCAGTTATTTTGAAACCTATCAAATGCAGCAAATTCGTGCGATGGGCACGACTGCGGATGTGGCAATTACAAGCCTCTCAGAAGAACAATATGAAGAATTGAGCCGATCCAGCTTGGTATCCGTAGTTGGTGTCAGTCAGAGATTGGGCAGCATTGATACATCTGGAATGGACGATGCCCTGCTGAGTATTACTTGGATAGACGAAACAGAATGGCAAGAACACCGTGTACCAACAATTTCGGATATACACGGAGATTATCCGCAAGCAAAAAATGAAATTATGCTCCCTACATGGGCTTTGCGTGCAATGGGGATTGATGATCCACAGATAGGGATGAATATTTCCCTTTCCTATCAACTCGGAACAGATTATCAATATATCTCCGATGAATTTGTTTTGTCGGGCTATTACACAGATTATTCGGCTTCACGTGCAGGCAACCGTGGTGCCGCTTATGTTTCGGAGCTTTTTGCAACACAAACAGGGCTTCCCTTTGATAGTGTGTCTACCGCAATGATTTCTTTTTCTGATGACAGTAATGCCCTGCGATCCTGTGAAAAACTAAAACGGAAGATTTCGTTTACAGAAAGTCAGTCCTTTGAAATTGTACCTATTGCTCAGAGCAATTCCACCACCATTGTTCTTCCACTGGCTGCTATTATCGTCTTTATCATTATCAGCGGCTATTTGCTGATTTATAACATTCTGTATATCTCAATTTCAAGAGATACACAATTCTATGGACAGCTTAAAACGATAGGCACGACAAAAAGACAAATCAAGCGGATCGTGCGTTCTCAAATATTCAGAACGGCGGTGATCGGTATTCCCAGCGGCCTGATTGTCGGTGGTATTGTTTCGCTTGGACTTGTTCCGTTTGCCATGAATATGATGTACTCAAGCGATACAGACCTTGGGGAGATAGTGTCCTTTTCCCCCATTATTTTTGCGGGTGCCGCAATCTTCACATTTTTTACTGCAATCATCGGCAGCATGAAACCAGCGAAAATAGCTGCAAGTATTTCTCCTGTTGCGGCTTCACGCTATACGGAGGCAAATACAAGGAGTTACCGAGATCATAAGAGCCATAGAACAAAATTATCTCGGATGGCACGAGATAATATTTTTAGAAACCCTAAAAGCGCTTTCCTTACTTTTGCGTCCTTATTTTTAGGCTTAATATTGTTTTTGGTTTCTGCTGGTCTACTATCAAGCCTAAGTCCCGACAATTTTGTAAATCAATGGGGAGAAAGTGATTTCGCATTGACTTACAGCATTTCCGAAGAAGGAAACCTGCTCTCTGATGAAATGTTGCAGCAAATTGAAACAATGCAGGGAATTGAAAATCTGCGCGTCACTTATTCTGCTTCACCGTGGCCCACTATGGATGTCATTTACGACGAAAATGTATTCGGGAAATATATTGATTCCTTGGATGGCGTATCAGGTCTTGATTTTTCAAATGCGGAAACACGAAAAAACTATACAGATAATTTTTGGAGCGGCGTTTACGGAATAGATTCCAGATATATCGAAGAACTTAATAAAACGCTTGATAAGCCTATTGACTTAACCGCCTTTGAAAAGGGAGAGTTGGTGGTTTTGTCCGCTATGACGGATGATGAGGGAAACCTATTGATTCAGCCAGGGCAAGCAATCACCGTTGTCGGTGAGTCCGGGGAACAGGTCTTTACAGTGGCAACTGGCTTTCTGGACGCTGATTTTCAGAATGGTCGAGGAAATGAGAGAGGTACTGCCCCTGATTTGTATATCAGTGAGCAGGCAATAGAGAAGTTGTCTGGAGAAACCAAAATCTTTCGGATTGCTTTTGATACGATTGATAGCAGTTATGACAAAGGGATTATGGAGCAGCTTCAATCCATTACTGCTTCGTCACCGGGCATTACGATTCTGTCACGATATGAAAAGCAGCAAGAAATGGCCGGATATTTGCTGACCTCAAGGATTATAGCCGCAGGGTTGTCCGCTGTATTTTTGCTGATAGGAATTATGAATTTCATTAACACAATGGTTGTTAGTGTAAATACTCGGAAACATGAATTTGCAACACTTGAAAGTATAGGAATGACGAAAAAGCAAATTAGAAATGTATTGCTTTGGGAAGGCGGGTATTATTGGAGTATTTCTTTCCTACTGCTTGCCACACTGGGAACAGCGATATATATTCCAATATACTCAGCCTTTAGAAGAATGGTTCCTTATGCAGCTTTTCACTATCCTGTAATTTCTCTGTTGGTTGTCGCAGCTATTGTTTTGCTGGTCTGCTTGGCAACCCCCGTCATAACTTTCATGCAAAATGTTAAGCAAAGCGTTGTAGAGAGACTGCGGCAGAATTAAATATTTGCGATGAAAACCGGGAGATTATTCTCCCGGTTTTTCAAATCTCACAGGTTCGTGAGATTTCAGCCCATTATTCTGTCGAAACAGCGTGTGTCAGTGACATTTCTGTGAGGATTGCTTGTTAAGATAAGCGCAAAAGGAACAAGCTGCCGCACGACGGCAAAAGAAAAAAAGCCGTCGTACAGCAGCCTATCAACACGCCCATTTGAAACGGCGGCTTTGATTTTCAGAGCCGCCGTTTCTTTGCGTCTACACAAACCAATGACGACTTGTAGGGACACGGTAGCCGATGGGAGGTTATTTTGCCGTGTTCATTTTATTATTTCATTGTTCGCGTGATCTGCACCAGCTAAAAAAAGCGTAGCCCCTCCGTCGGAGCAGTCCGGTTTTGAACATGAAATTAAACAGTACATAACCGATAATACTTTTTCGTGCGCTTGTGCGGCCTTGTGTCGCGCAGGCGCATTTTGCTTTCCAGACTTCGAGACAAAGTGTCCCGAGGTGCGGTGCCGTTCTCCGCCGTTACTCCATTTCGTTTCCGACCAACCCCGAACAAACTGAAATGGAGGATTTTACGATGACTACTATCAATCTGAAAGATCTTTATTATTGGTACACGCAGGATCAGCTTATCGAAGTTTCTGACGAGGTTGCCGAGGTATTCAAGGCCGATGCCCGTTATGAAATGGCCTACCAGCGGCGGCTCTCCCGGCACAAGGCGCAGTATTCTCTGGACTGCGATGACGGGATTGAGTATTCCGCTTGCCTGCATGAGCCGACCCCGCAGGAGCTCCTTGAACGGATGGAAACCTTTCTTCGTCTGTGGAACGCTCTCAATTCTCTGCCGGAGATCCAAGGCCGTAGAATTGACGCACATATCATTCTTGGCAAGTCGATTAAGGAAATTGCCGAGGCCGAGGGCGTACATGAGGAGTCTATTCGCCAGTCGATCAAGCGTGGCCTTGAACGCATGAAAAAAACTTTTTGATTTTTTCTTCTTAACCCACTTGGAATTGATGAAAAAATGTCTCGGTTTATGAGAGGAGGTTTTCTTCCTAACGCAAGGGAATAACGGCAACCCTGAGTAAGTACGTGGAGCCAGACGGTGGGTGCGCGGTGACATTTCCCAAAAGAGATTGAGCGAACAACACCAACACTGTAAATGGGCCCGGCCATCCCAAGGCCATGATCCGGCGCTGAACAGGTTGGCTGCCTGTTCCTCCGGGCTTGTCGCTTTACTTGCGTTGAGAGCGCCGCACAGAAAATAACGATTGTCTTTGGACAGGCCAAGTAAATATGTGCGGCGCTCTCTAATATTCAAAAACTATAATAAACCTCGAGACAAAGTGTCCCAAGGTGGAGTAAGGCAACAGGCCAGCATCCCGGTGGTGCTGGCCTGTTGCGTTTCCCCACCAAACAGCGGGAGGCGTTCTATCAATCTGCGAAGGAGGTTTACCGTGAAATTAACTACACAGGAACTTGAACAAATGAGAAGCGTTGACATTGGCGCGGTGGCTGCCGAGTCCCTGCCTGATGTGAGCGGTATGACCTTTGACAATGCGCTTTCCCGAAAGGAGCGCATCTCTCGATTTTTGCAGACTGTCAAAAATCCATACTGCTTTTGCATCGGTGGTGTTGGCGTGAAAATTGAATTTGCTGAAAGCGGGCCATCTCTCCAAGATAAGCTGACGGATTTCCTGCTGCGGCAAAGAAGCGGGCTGTAACTTCGGTTACAGCTCGTTTTGCTTCTTCGAGACAAAGTGTCCCGAAGTGGAGGCATCCTTGTTGTCCTCCCCGGACAGAGTTATAATATAAGTGTAATGTGATAGGGAAGGAGGAACAATGGCACGAGCAAAAAACAGAGGGTATCAGCAGAGTTTCTCTCCCTCTTACACAATCCGCCGCTGGCGGCTGGGCATCTATATCCGGCTTTCAAAGGAAGATTTGAAAAAAGGAAAAGACGATAGCAACAGCGTAAAGAACCAGCGTGACCTACTGAACGATTTTTACCGACGCAACATTGACGAGTTTGAAAGCATCACGGAATATGTGGATGATGGTCATACTGGAACGGACGCCAACCGTGAAGATTTTCAACGGCTCTTGGCGGATGTCATGAGTGGTAAAATCAACTGCGTTATAGTAAAAGACCTGTCCCGCTTCGCACGAAATTATAGCGATGCCGGAAGTTTGATCGATAACCTGTTTGTTCAAATGGGTGTTCGCTTTATCAGCCTTGCTGAGAATGTGGACAGCTACAAGAACCCCGACAGCGTTTCAAATATCATCGTTCCCATTACAAACGTGATGAACGATAATTACTGCTATCAGACTTCCAAAAAGATCCGGCAGGTATTTGATTACAAACGGCGCAACGGCCAGTATATCGGAGCATTTGCTCCTTACGGCTATGTAAAGCACCCAAAGGACAAGCACAGGCTGATTGTTGATCCCGATGCTGCTGAAAATGTCAAACTCATTTTCACAATGCTTATTCAAGGGTCATCAAAACGTGCTATCGCGCTGTACCTGAACGAACACGGCGTACCGAGCCCCTCGGCTTACAAGGTACAAAAGGGCTTGCCTGTTTCGACAAGAGGGTATGACGATCCTATGTGGGGAGTCCGCATGATCCACTCCATTCTTACCAATCCGACCTACACCGGGGATTTAGCCCAAGGCCGAAGCCGGGTGAAAAGCTACAAGGTACACCAGATTGAAGCTGTTCCACGCGAGGAATGGGTGGAAGTGGCTGGAACGCATGAGGCCATTATCGACTATGAAACTTTCGACAAGGTACAGGCTCTCTTACAGCGTGATACCCGTACTTCCCCGAAAGGCCGTGAGGTACATTTATTCAGCGGCTTTCTGAAATGTGCCGATTGCGGGCGGGCCATTACCCGATGCGTTGGCAAGAACAACAATGTATATTATTCTTGCTCAACCTACAAGAACCGTTCCCGGACAGCCTGCACCATGCACTCAATCAAGCATGAACGGCTGGAGGCTGCTGTTTTGTTCGCTGTACAGCATCAGGTACATTTGGCTGTTTCCTACTCGGAAATCGTCACGCAGATCAATTCCGCTCCAATCAAAAAAAGCCAGTCTTACCGACTGGACGATCTGATAGCTGCAAAAGAGCGGGAACTGACAAAGATAACACGCTACAAGCAATCTCTTTATCAGGACTGGAAAGACGGTGAAATCACCCAGCAGGAATACCGGGATATGAAGGCTGACTATGAACGGCAGACTTCTGATATTTCCGCGGTGCTTACCCGGCTGAACGCTGAACGCGCAGAACTGGCAAACGGTGTGGACAACGAGCATCCTGCACTGGTAGCCTTTATGAAGTATCAGAACATTGAAGCCCTCAACCGTGAAATCTTGGTTGAACTTGTGGACTATATCAAGGTCTATGAAAACGGCAATATCAGCGTGAAATTCAAATTTGCTGACGAGCTCCGCAAGATTGCCGAGTACATTGAAATCAACACTACGGAAGATACCGCAGTAGCGGGCTAACCCCCGCTACGAACCCCTTTGACAGTGTGTTTTCCTAATAGGCGCTAATCATATGATGTCTACTGCACAAACCGTGATTGGAACACGCTGGATAAGATCTCAGAGCTGGATGCTCCCGGCTACTATATGATGAACATTCTGGATTATCTGGTGGGCAATACCGACCGTCATTGGGAAAATTGGGGTCTGCTGGTAGACAACGAAACCAATCAGCCCATCCGTCTGCATGACCTGATGGACTTCAACCGGGCGTTTCAGCAGTACGACACGCCAGAAGGCGCAAACTGTCTGACCGTGGGAAAACGCCATCTGAGCCAAAAAGATGCTGCAGTGGAAGCGGTGCGGAACATCGGACTGAACCAAGTCCGTCAGGTGGAGCACACCGTATTCTCCGAGCATCCGGCATGGAAAGCAACGTTTGAAGAACGACTGCGTGTTTTACGGAACGCCATGTAAGTCAGAGCGAATATCAGAATAATTGAAACAGAATGATTCCATAACGAAAGCCCGTCTGCGCTGCCACATATCGTGGCTTGCAGACGAGCTTTTTCGTTTGGCCGGAGAAAAATTACCATACCTCACATGCGAAGCATAGATGGAAAATCGGGTCTTAAAGATTTCGAAGGTATTCTTCAACGTTTTAGTATTGGATGCCGTTCAGGATCTGATCTTCACCACGGTAGAGAACAAATTTTCCGGTGATGGGACCATAGCGATGTTCTGTTTGGGCACATTTTTCAGAGTCGATCAAATGGCGGTATTGGAATGGGGCGATTTCCCTACTGTGCTTGATCTCAAAAATCTGGCAGGAACCGGCGGCAGGATCGAACACCACCATATCAAATTCACCAATAGGAAACTGAAGTACAAAAACTTCCTTTCCGGGGTTTGCTATCTTGGTTTCCAAAAGAACAATGTCTTCCAGCATTTGTCCTTTGATCTCAGTGAGAATACGCTCTTGCACAGCAGTACGTTCCGGCAGAGAAAGGGCACTGAAGATCTCATCCAGAAGAAGACTGTGAATCAGTGCGGATGCCTGAGCGTAACGGAGACCGGGTTGAGCGATGACGGTTCGAGTGGACTTCGTATTTACCTTTGGAAGATGACGGATATCAATAAGAGTGGTACATACGGTAGAACGCCTGCGCC
>OOCZ01000155.1_pt1 | contig 63461 bp, 27 predicted proteins | sample 1671631 | NCBI WGS metagenome assembly OOCZ01 (sample SAMN06348176, study PRJEB24527) | human gut metagenome | reverse complement strand
TCATGTGGCATCTACAACAGTAGATAAACTTATAGATTATGTATTCTCAACTCCATCCGATCCAGGCAGAAGCGTTCTTTGCGTACAGCAGCGCTGCGATTTGATCAGAAAAAATTTAGAATATATCAATAAGTGCAAAGAAGAAGAGTAAAAAAGGAATAAATTAGGATATGGACAATATGACACGATTAAAAAATCTGATGAAGCGAGCTGCAAACGGTGAAAGGCAGCGGGTGCGGATCCGGTACGCATCATCCATGAGCGCGCGTATGAAGGCGGGTTTCCCGCGGATAGTACGCGCCGTTATGCGCACGTTACAGCGCAGGGTGAGATGGGGCATATTTATATGCCAAATCGGGTGGTACCGCGCAAGCACTGCGTCCCGTTATACGGGAGGCGGTTTTTTATTTTATGCAGAACAAGGCGAAAGGAGCTATTGAATGTATACCAAAGTCCCCACATCCCTTAACTTTGTGGACAGGGAGAAGGAGATCCTCCAATTCTGGAAGGAGAACCGCATATTTGAAAAAAGCTGCGAGCTGAGAAAGGGTAGGCCCGCCTATACCTTTTACGACGGCCCGCCCACGGCGAACGGCAAGCCGCACATAGGCCACATACTTACCCGCGCCATGAAGGACATTATCCCCCGCTACCGCACCATGAAGGGCTACGACGTGCTGCGCAAGGCCGGCTGGGATACGCACGGGCTGCCGGTTGAACTGGAAGTTGAAAAAATGCTGGGGCTTGACGGCAAAAAGCAGATAGAAGCCTATGGCGTGGAGCCGTTCATCGCCAAGTGCAAGGAATCCGTTTGGAAATACAAGGCAGAATGGGAGCAGATGAGCGACCGCGTGGGCTACTGGGCCGATATGGAGCATCCTTATGTTACATATGAAGATAACTATATAGAATCCGAATGGTGGGCGCTCAAAACCATATATGAAAAGGGCCTTCTGTACAAGGGCCATAAGGTTGTGCCTTACTGCCCGCGCTGCGGCACCGCGCTTGCCAGCCACGAAGTTGCACAGGGCTATAAGGACGTTAAGGAAATTTCCGCGACGGTAAGGTTCAAGTGCACCGATGAGGACGCAAGCTACCTTGCCTGGACCACCACGCCGTGGACCCTGCCTTCAAACGTTTGCCTGTGCGTAAATGCGGATATAGTATACTGCCGCGCGGAAAAGGATGGCGAGGCGTTCATACTGGCCAAGGATCTTGTTGAGAGGGTGCTGGGCGAGGATGCGAAGATAGTGCGCGAATTTGCGGGCAGCGAGCTTGTTGGCCGCACCTATGAGCCGCTGTTTGAATGCACGGCAAAGGCCGCCGCAAAAACCGGCAAGAAGGGCTTCCGCATAGTTGCGGACGATTACGTTTCCGCGGACGACGGCACGGGCATAGTCCATAACGCCCCTGCCTTCGGTGAGGACGACTATCGCGTTTGCCGCGATAACGACATACCCTTCGTGCAGATGGTGGACGCCCGCGGCAACATGACCGAGGATACCCCTTGGGCAGGCACATTCGTTAAGAAGGCCGACCCGATGATATTGAAGGACCTCAAGGAGAGCGGCGCGCTGTTTGCGGAAATACCGTTTGAGCACAGCTATCCGTTCTGCTGGCGCTGCGATACCCCGCTCATCTATTACGCCCGCGAAAGCTGGTTCATAAAGATGACCGCCGTGCGCGATAAGCTTATCGAGTACAATCAGCGCATAAACTGGCTGCCCGAGACCATAAAGGACGGCCGCATGGGCAACTTCCTTGAAAACGTTATAGACTGGGGACTCAGCCGCGAACGTTACTGGGGCACTCCGCTCCCCATCTGGGTAAGTGAAGACGGCACAGAAAAAAAATGTATCGGTTCGGTAGCAGAACTAGTCGAAGAGATCGAAAAATCGATCCAGGCCGGCTTTATGCAGGAAAATCCTTATCAGGGATTTATTGCCGGTGATTATTCTAAAGAGAATTACGATAAAATAGATTTGCATCGTCCTTATGTCGACGACATCATTTTGGTGTCAGACAGCGGACAAAAAATGTACCGGGAAAAAGATCTGATCGACGTGTGGTTCGACTCAGGCGCTATGCCCTATGCTCAGCTTCATTATCCATTCGAACATCGCGAAGATATCGATCAGAAACTGCGCTTTCCGGCAGACTTTATCGCCGAAGGTGTCGATCAGACCCGGGGCTGGTTTTTCACCCTGCATGCCATCGCGACAATGGCTTTCGACTCGGTTGCCTTCAAGAACATCATTTCCAACGGGCTGGTATTAGATGCCAAGGGCAATAAAATGTCCAAACGGCTCGGGAATGCAGTAGATCCTTTTTCTACGATAGCCACTTATGGATCGGACCCATTGCGTTGGTATATGATTACTAACTCGCAGCCCTGGGATAACCTGAAGTTCGACATGGCAGGTATCGACGAGGTGAAACGTAAATTTTTCGGAACCCTCTACAATACCTACGGTTTCTTCGCTTTGTATGCCAATGTAGACCATTTCCGCTATGCAGAGGCAGAAGTCGCTATTGAAGAACGTCCCGAGATCGATCGTTGGATTCTGTCTTTACTGAATTCTCTGATCAAGGAAGTGACCGAAGCTTACGAAAAATACGAACCGACCAGGGCAGGCCGGGCTATTCAGGATTTCGTTATCGAAAATCTGTCCAACTGGTATGTACGTTTATCCCGGAAAAGATATTGGGGAGGTGAATACTCCCAGGATAAGATTTCCGCTTATCAGACGTTATATACTTGTCTGGAAACGATCGCTATTCTTTCGGCTCCGATCGCTCCGTTCTATATGGAAAAACTATTCGGTGACCTGAATAAAGTGACCGGACGGCACAGCGGAAGCGTACATTTAGCCGATTTCCCGAAAGCCGACGAAAAATTGATCGATAATGAACTCGAAGAGAGAATGGAACTTGCCCAACAAATCTCTTCTATGGTACTGGGCTTGAGGAGAAAAGTTCAACTTCGCGTGCGCCAACCGCTAAGCAAACTCATCATACCGATTCTGAACGATCATATGATCCGGCAACTGGACGCTGTGAAAAATATTATCCTCTCGGAAGTCAATGTTAAGGAAATCGAATACATCACCGATACGACAGGTGTTTTAGTCAAGAAAATCAAACCGAATTTCAAGACTTTGGGACCGAAATACGGTAAATATATGAAGCAAATTTCCACTTTGATCGCCGCAATGGAACAAAGTGATATTTTCGAGTTCGAGAAAAATGGCCGCTATCAACTGAATATCGGTACCGAACCGATCGATTTGAGCCTGGAAGATGTCGAAATATTGTCGGAAGATATCCCGGGTTGGTTAGTCGCCAACGAAGGACGCCTGACGGTAGCTTTAGATATCAACGTAACCAAAGAATTGAAAGAAGAAGGAATTGCCCGGGAATTGATCAACCGGATTCAGAATCTTCGGAAAGAAAGTAATTTTGATGTTACGGATAAAATCACGTTAGCTATCGGCCGGCACAAAGAGATAAACGAAGCTGTCGAAAATTTCTCGCAATACATTGCCAGTCAGGTATTAGCCGAGCATATCGAACTAACGGACGAGAAGGATGATAAAGCCAGGGATATCGAGATCGACGACATTCACACCTTTATCAAAATTGAAAGAATAAACTGAATGCCGAAACCGGCGAACAATCCCGCCGGTATTTCGTATGAAGAAACATCTGTAAAATTTTCAAATGTTGATGTTTTTTATTAATTTAGACAAAAACTTATAAGCTATGGCAGAGAAGACGAGATATTCGGATGAAGAGTTGCAGGAATTTAAGGAATTAATTCTGGAGAAACTCGATAAAGCAAGAAAAGATTATGACTTGTCATCTCGGGAAGTGACGGGAACGACATTGCGGACACTTGTCCTACATTCAAGGTACTGGAAGAAGGAGCCTCTGTTCTTTCTAAAGAAGAGGCCGGCCGTTTAGCTCAGAGACAGGCTAAGTTTATCGCCCATTTGGAAGCAGCCTTAATTCGGATCGAAAATAAAACGTATGGTATTTGCCGGGTAACAGGTAAGCTGATTTCGAAAGAAAGATTACGTGCTGTTCCTCATGCCACGTTAAGCATCGAGGCCAAAGAAGGGAAAGAGAACTGATCCAGTCCGGTCAGCGGATTTTCAGGTCTGATCAGCGGGCCCTTCGAACACTCTGATTGGCAAACGGCTTCCGGTTCTGATCAATAAATATGAATCAGGGTGTTCCGGTTATGCCAATCAGCTTTGTTCCAGTCAGTCTTTGAAAAGAATCTGATTATTTTTTCTCTTTTATTTACCGTTTCGGATTTGCAATTTTAAACTCTTAGTTCTTAAAACTGCCCCAGCGGATCGCGGTCCAGGAAGTCGTTGCAGGATGTCAGTGAGAGGGCTGTTGCACCCACCAGCAATGTAAATATGTATTTTATCAGTTTCATAAATTTATATTTTTCATTCCCCGTTCCCTTTGAAGGAGTCGGGGGAGGTTTGAAGTTACTCTTTTTTAGGGGAGAGGCTTTTAGAACGTCAGATTAAATCCGAACGTATAAATCGCCGGCATCGGATAACTGCCGTCGTCCACCCCGAAGGCGATGGCGCTTCCGCCCAGTTCCGGGGTATATCCGGTGTTGTGCTTCCACGTCTTCAGGTTCTGTATGTTCACGTAGAGCTTCAGCGCCTGCATGCCTATCTTCGAAATCAGCGCCTTGTCGAAGTTGTATGCCAGCGACACGTTACGGATGCGGAAGAACGAGCCGTCCTCTATGTAATACTCGGAGTTCAGATTGTTGATGGTATGCTTGGTGTTCAGCAGCGGCTGGGTGTTGCTGGTCCCTTCACCGTGCCAGCGGTCCATGCGTTGCTCCATAAAGTTGAACTGGCTCCAGTTGTAGTTGTCCCAGGTACGGTAAATCTGATTGCCGCCTTGTCCCATCATGTCAACGGCAAGCTCCCAGTTCTTGTAGCCCAGGCCGAGCGTGAAGCCGTAGGTGACATCGGGTGTAGGATTACCAATCATCGTACGGTCTGCCGTGGTGATTTCACCGTCACCGTTCACGTCGCGGAACTTCAGGTCGCCCGGGGTGACGGTTGCCAGTGTGTTCTTGGGAGAGTGCTCAATCTCCTCCTGGGTCTGGTAGACGCCTTCCACCTTGTAGCCGTAGAAGTAGCCGATGGGGTATCCTGCCATTGTGTAGCTCTGCTGCTTGTCTCCGGCTATGATGGAGTAGCCTTCCTGCACGAGGCTCAGTACCTTGTTCTTGATGGTGGCAAGGTTCATTCCGATGTTGTAGTTCCAGTCGCCTATCCGGTCGCGCCAGCTCAAGGCAAGCTCTACGCCCGAATTCTCGATGGAGCCAAGGTTTCCGATACCCGGTACGGTGCCCGAGATGCCCGGCACTTCGGCCAGCAGGTCTTTGGTTTTCTTCTTGTAGTACACCCCTTCAAAGTGCAGGCGGTTGCGGAGGAAGTTGGCTTCTGCACCGGCTTCCCAGGCTTCCACCTTCTCCCAGCGCAGTTTGGGGTTGGGCAGGTAGGCAAGCTGGTAGCCCGGATAGATGGCAGACGGGGTGCCGAACACGGCGGAGTAGGCATTCGTCAGCAACGGTTCGGCGGGATAGGCGCGGTCCAGGTTCTGGTTGCCCAGTGTGCCCCATGAGCCTTTCAGTTTCAGCATATCCAGCCAGGTGATGTCCTTCATCCATGCTTCCTCGCTCATCAGCCAGCCCAGGCCGACGGAGTAGAAGTTCTGCCACTGGTTGCCGGTGTAGGAGAAGGCGGAAGAACCGTCGCGGCGGTAGGAGCCGTTGAACAGGTACTTGCCCTTGTAGTTGTAGAGCACGCGTGCCAGCACGGACACGGTGGAGCGCTCCCACTGCGTACTGCCGTTGGTGGCGGTGGCTGCGTCACCGATACTTACGTACCATTTGTCGGGATTGTCCGGAATGACCAGGCCTACCCCTTGGGTACGGGCGCCGTTCAGATTCTCGAGCTTGTTGTAGTAGGTGGTGAAACCGGCTGTGGCCGTCACGCTGTGGTCTCCCCAGGAGTTGGTGTAGGTCAGCAGATAGTCGCTCTGTACCTTCATTTCCGTTTCTTTGGCTTGGGACACTCCGGTCTTGCCGTTGCCCAGCGTGGCTATGTCTCCCTCGACGCTTGCGTCATATACCTGGATAACCGGGGTGTATGTCCGTGTGCTGTTCGAGGCATAGTCCAGGGAGAACATGGCCTTGAACTGGAAGTGTTTCAGGAAATCCCATTGCCCGTACACGTTGCCCGAGCCACGGTAGTTCTCGGCTTTCGTGGTATTCGCCTTCAGGTCTACGTCCACCATCGGGTTGTTCATCTGTGCCTTCTGGAATCCGGGCAGTGAGGTGTAGAGGCCGTACTCGGAGTTGAATACATGCGCCACCGGAGCTGCGCGCAGGGCTGTAGCCACACTCTTCGTGTCGGCGGGCAGCATGCGTGCCCCGTTGAATTGGAAACCTACCTTGAGGTTGTCCGTCACTTTATAGTCGTTGCTGATGTTCAGCGTGATTTTGCTGTACTTCTCGTGCTTGATGTTGCCTTGCTCGTAAGCATAGCCCGCACCGAGATAGAAGCTGTTCTTGTCCGAGGCACCCGTGATGCTGATGTTGTTGTTGGTGATGAACCCAGTCTGGAAGATTTCATCCTGCCAGTTGGTGTTTCCCGTCCAGTCCGAGAAGTTGTATTCCGGGTTGCCTTCATTCCTCAACTGTTCGTTGTACAGCAGTTTGAAGCCTTCGGCATCCGTCAGTGCAATTTTGTCGGTGATGGACTTGAAACCGAACGAGCCGTTGATATTGACGCGTGTCTGTCCCTCTTTCGCCTTCTTGGTGGTGATGATAATCACGCCGTTGGCACCGCGCACACCGAAGATGGCGAGCGACGACGGGTCTTTCAGTATCTCCATGGATTCGATGTCCTGCGGATTCAGGAAGTTGATGTTGTCGTTGAACAGTCCGTCCACCACATAGAGTGGCTTGTAGCCGTTGATGGAGTTTGTTCCGCGTACACGGATTTCCGGGTCGGAGCCTGCCTTGCCGGAGTTTATCACCTGCACGCCGGCAATCTTTCCTTGCAGTGCGGATACGGGGTTGACCACCGGCTTGTTGGCGATTTCGTCGCCTTTAATGTTGGTGATGGAGCCCGTAAGGTCTCGCTTCTTGGCGCTGCCATAACCGATGACAACGGTTTCGGCCAGCATCTGCGAGTCGTCTTTCATCTGGACGTTGATTACCGACTGGCTGCCTACCTTGACAGCTTGCTTCACCATGCCTACATAGGAAAAATCCAATGTGTTCTCCGGGGTGGCCTGGATGGAGTACCGGCCGTCTATGTCGGTAATCACGCCATTGGAGGTTCCCTGCACCAATACGGTGGCACCAATCAGCGGGTCACCCAGGGCATCGGTCACGGTACCGGTTACTGTTTTCTCCTGCGCTGATGCGGCGACACTTGCCAGCAGGCACACCGTCAGAAATAGGTTTCTCAGTCTTCCGGTTTTCTTCTTGGGAAGGTTTAGGTTCTTCTTCATTACATTGATTTTTTAGTGGATAAATCATTCAGTTTCTCCTCTGAACAATCAAAATGCAAAAAAGATTTGGTGACGGTGTTAAAAAAGGGCAGCCCGGTTCTTGCGGACTGCCCTCTTACCTAAAAGCAAAACTATACCTATTTCAACTCAAAACTCGTAGTCTTTACATCGCGGCTGTTGGGTCCAATCATTACATGGAACTCGCCGGGTTCGTATACATACTGTATGTCGTAGTTGTAGAACTTCAGCAATTCGGGGGTAATGGTGAAGGTCACCTGCTTGCTTTCGCCTTTTTTCAGGTGGATGCGCTCGAAGCCTTTCAGCTCTTTCACGGGGCGGGTAATGCTGCCCACCAAGTCGCGGATATAGAGCTGTACGATTTCATCTGCATCGTAGTTACCCGTATTGGTTACGGTTACGGAAGCGGTCAGCTTGCCGTCCGCATTCAGTTGCTTGGAGCTGAGCGTGATGTCACTGTACTGGAAGGTGGTGTAGCTCAAGCCATAGCCGAAAGGATACAGCGGGTCGTTGCTCACATCCAGGTAGTTGCTGCGGAACTTCTCGAACCATTTGCCTTCTTTCAGAGGACGTCCGGTATTCTTGTGGTTGTATGCCATAGGCAACTGGCCTACATTCTGCGGGAAGGTGGTGGTCAGCTTACCGCTGGGGCAAACGTCTCCGAACACTACATCGGCAATGGCATCGGCAGCTTCGCTACCTCCGAACCATACATTCAGGATGGCGGGGACATGCTTATCCTCCCAAGTCAGCACTACGGGACGTCCGGAGAACAATACCAATACTACGGGCTTGCCCGTTTTCAGCAATGCTTCCAGCAGGTGTCGCTGTGCGTCCGGCATTTCCAGTTCGGAACGGCTGCTGCTCTCACCACTCATCTCGGAAGACTCGCCGAGAGCGGCTACGATGACATCGGCTTGTGCGGCTACTTTCAGGGCCTCGTCCAGCAGTTCTTGGTCATTGCCGCGGGGCAGTTCACGGCCGAACATCGTGGCGCGTGTCTGGTAGTCGGCATCGTACATCAAGTTGCTGCCTTGTGCATAGAGAATGTTGGCCTTGGAGCCGACAGCATTCTTGAAACCTTCCAATAGGGTGCTGTATCTGTCTGCCGTGGCTGCCACACTCCAAGTACCCGGCATGTTGGCGCGGGTGTTGGCAAGCGGGCCAATCAAGGCGATGTTGCCTTTGCGCTGCAAGGGCAGCAGGTTGTCCTGGTTCTTCAGCAGTACGAATGTCTCTGTGGCAATCTGGCGGGCGATGGAACGGTGTTCGGGAGTGAACACTTCTTTTTCGGCACGCTTCACGTCACAGTATTTGTACGGATTGGCAAACAATCCCAGCTTGTATTTGGCCTCCAGGATGCGTCGACAGGCTTTGTCAATGTCGGCTTCGGTCACTTTGCCTTCTTTCAGAGACTTTTCCAGTGTGCCGATAAATCCGTCGGCTACCATGTCCATGTCTGTTCCGGCGGTCAGGGCACGTGCGGATACTTCCTGCAGGTCGCCGATTCCGTGGTCTATCATTTCGGAGATGGCTGTATAGTCTGTCACCACGAAGCCGTCGAAGCCCCATTGGTTGCGCAGTACGTCGGTCAGCAGCCAGTGGTTGGCAGTGGCGGGTACTCCGTCAATTTCATTGAAGGAGGTCATTGCGCTACCCACACCGGCTTCTACGGCAGCCTTGTAGGGAGGGAAGTATTCGTTGAACATACGGTTGCGGCTCATATCCACCGTGTTGTAGTCGCGGCCGGCTTCTCCGGCGCCATACAGTGCGAAGTGCTTTACGCAAGCCATTATCTCGTTGTTGGCACTCATATCCTTGCCCTGATAACCGCGAATCATGGCTTGTGCAATGGCTGAACCCAGGAAGGGGTCTTCACCGTTGCCTTCTGATACACGTCCCCAACGGGCATCGCGGCAGATGTCCACCATCGGGCTGAACGTCCAGCAGATACCGTCTGCACTCGACTCAATGGCGGCGATACGGGCCGATTTCTCTATAGCCTCCATGTCCCAACTGCACGAGAGTGCCAAGGGGATGGGGAATACCGTTTCGTAACCGTGAATCACGTCCATACCGAACAGCAAGGGGATGCCCAGGCGGCTGTTCTCTACGGCAAGTTTCTGCACTTCGCGGATGTTCTTCACGCCTTTCAGGTTGAACAGACCTCCGACTTCACCGTTGCGGATTTTACCGGCAACGTCGCTGCTCTTGGCTTGTCCGGTGACGATGTTTCCCGTTACCGGCAGGTTGAGCTGACCGATTTTCTCGTGCAGCGTCATTTTGCCCATCAGCTCCGTAATGAATTTATCCATCTCCTGCGGATTGCCTTGGGATGTGTTTTCTTTGGGCGTTGCCGTCACGGTGAGGGCAGAGAAAGCCAAGGCTGCTAATAATGTGTATTTCTTCATATGATATAATTTTGATTATCCCCTCCGGCCCCCTGAAGGGGGAGGGGAATAGTGATATAGAAATTCAACTTAAGCTTAGCTGCTCCATCATGTCGCATACTAACTTCAATCGTAAATCCCTAAGCCTTAAATCCCAGCTTCTGCAATCCTTCCTGAACCTCGGGACAGCTCATGAAGAGTTTCCACAACAAGCCGGAACGATAGTTCTCAATCATCGGGGCAATGGTGCATTGGTCGATGGCAAGATAGCGGGGCACCGTCCAGTCACTTCCCTCGGAGAAGGCATCGTAGAATCCGTACTTGCCCCAAATCCAGTCGCCTTTGGAATAGAAATACTTCAGTGCACGCATGGATTCCTCCGGTGTGTAGGGAAAACTGGACAAGGCTGCTGTCGGTGTGATGACACCATGGTCGTTGTCGCCCGGGCAGTGGGCTGCATAGCCTTTGGTAGAGTAGCTGGCGGTCAGTCCCCAGCAGTCCTCGCCGTAACCTTTGTATTGTTTGGGATTCTCCACGCAGTAGCGGTAGTTGGAGAGGGCATGGTTGCGCACCACGTTCCAGTAGTTGGCATAGCGGTCGCTCAGGTTGCGCGGGTCCAGACCGATGTGCGAGTATTGTGCCCAGAACAAGGGACCGCCCAGTTTCTCGGCTCCGTTGTGTTTCAATTCCAAAGGCAGGCCGTAGGGGGCAGAGTCGGACTTGATGCCGCCGCCGCGTGCCCAGCCGTTGTGGTAGGCTGAAGCCGGAACGGGATAAGTGGGGGAGGAGGCTGCGAGCACATACACAATCAATGCTTCGTTGTAGCCTTCCAGCGGGAAGTTCATTTCCCAGTTGTATTCGGGAGACCAGTGCCAGTAGATGACATCCTTGCCATTCTGATACCAGCTGAACTCCATCTCTTTCCACAATTGGTCAATCTTCTCTACCAGCGCCTTTTCCTGCTCGTTGCCGTCGCGGAAGTATTGGCGTACGCAAAGCAAGCTTTGCATCAGGAAGCAGCTTTCCACCAAGTCTCCGCCGTTATCTTTTTGTCCGAAAGGTTTCACCTTGCCGGTAGGGCCGTACAACCAATGGGGCCATACGCCGTGGAAGCGGTCGGCGCGTTTCAGGTAATCGGCAATCTTGGTCAGGCGCTTCACGCCTTCTTCCCTGGGGATGAAGCCGCGTTCGATGCCTACCAGCAGTCCGGCTATACCAAATCCGCTGCCGCCGGTGGTGACAACATTCTGGTCCTTTTCGGGATAATCCCCATCCAGGTGGATGCGTTCGCGTGCCAGTCCGGAGGTCGGTTCCGCACCGTCCCACATGTAGTTCAAATGTACCTTCTGGATGTAATCAAGCATTTCGTCATCCGAAGCGAATGATTCGGGACGTACTTCCTCTGTGTCGGGCTTTTCCTCTTTTCCGTTCTCTTTCCCGTTTTCCTTCAAGTCGGAAGAGCAGGATGCACAGCCCGCCAATGTGGAAATCAGGAACAAAGCCAGCACATGTATCATTATTGGTTTTTTCATATCTTTATTTCTTGTGTTTAATTTTTTGTCGTCTTGCACAATGGCGAGCGGCCGTTTTCGTTCAGCGCCTCGATGGTGAAGTAATAGTCCGTGTCCGCATCCAGTCCGCGGAAGTCATATTCCGTCTGTCCCAGTACCGTGATGGCATTGTACATCTTGCCTTCGGCGGTGCCGTAGTAGATGTTGTAGCCATAGGCGCTTGCTTCGGGTTGCCAGGAGATAAGGGCATTCCGGCGGTCTTTCCTGTCACGTTTCACAGTCAGTCCTTTCACGGCTTGCGGGACATCGCCGTCACCGTTCCCGAAGACGCGGAAGCCGGACAAGGCGACATTTCCCGTAGGCATGTGCACATTCTCGTATTTCAGATAACGGGCACGCAACGGCTCGTTGAGCTCGATGTAGTCGTGCGGACAATCCTTGTCACTGTCGCTCTTGTCTATGACCAATGTCCATTCTTTTCCGTCTTCGGAAGCAAAAATACGGTATTGGTGATAAATATCCATGGCACGGTTGTATTGAACCGCTTTATGGTCGTAGAAGTTCAACTGCACGGCACGTACATTCTTTGTGCTGCCCAGGTCTATCCCGGCCCATTCGCCAGGGTTGCCGGAACGGGCTGCCCAGTAGGTGCGCATACTTTCGTCCGTCAGGTTGGAAGCTGCATGGATGCTATCCGTAGATGATACCTCCACCGGTTTGCCGTAGGACAGAAGCATCCATCCCGTGAAACGCTCTGCAGGGTTCTTTACGTCCATCGGTTCTGCCCAGTTGGGATAATCGCCGAAGGCAGTGGACGAATACATGACACCATCCTTGTCGAAAGCCACCGGATAAAGACCGATGCGGCGTTCGAACTTGTACTTCAGGGAGAGCATGCAGGTGGCCACGTGCCAGTAATTGCCTTTCACGTCGCAGAACGTGCCTCCATGACCGGCACCTTGCACATAACCGCCCGGCTTGTAGCACATCGGGTTATGCTTCTGGTAGACAAACGGGCCCAGCGGGGAATCCGAAACATATACGCCATCGGCATAGACTTTGAATTCAGTGCCCGGAGCACCATATTGGAAATAATATTTGCCATTGTGTTTGGTCATGTAAGCGCCCTCTGTGAATGGGCGGAGTGTCACTTCATCGTCATTGTTCATGCCGAAACGTTCCCAGCCGTGTTCTTCGGGGCGGAGCATCATCACTTCGTGAATCTTGCTGATGGGATAGAAATCATTCCGGTCCAGTTCCACCGCCTTTAGCGGATATTCATTGCTGGAGCCATAATACATATACAGTCTGCCGTCATCGTCCAGAAACATGCAGGGGTCCCATGTGGGAAGCACATTCTTTTCGATGGCACGTTTGAAACGTCCCGTTTTGGGGTGTGTACTGTACCACACGGCAAGGCCTTCGTAGGTGGAGCCGGTATAGAACAGCGTGTCACCGCTTACATAGGCTGCCGGTGCGCACTGGTCGTCGTCCGTAGGCTTGCGTTGGAAGCCGGCAGGAACGAAATCCCAATCCACCAGGTTCTTGGAATAGTGAAAACCGCCCTGGTTGGTGGAGAACAGAAAGTATTCTCCCTTGTATTCCACCGCCATCGGGTCGGCAGAGGAACGGAACGAACCGTTGGGACGCACATTGTTGTTGAAAGGCTCGAAATTGTAACTGATGTTCATCGGATTGCAGAAGGTGCGCGACAGAGGCGCCTGTGGGTCATACCACCGGGTCGCCTGGGCGGGACGGCGGATTGCGGTTGCCTTGTGTACCTCTTTTTCCATCACTACCTCAATATCGGTTTCATCCAGTGCCAGGATTCTGTTCACTATCTTTTTCCCGGGATAGTAGACATACAGGTGCACGTCGTTCTTCGCTCCTTTGATGGCAAAGCTGCCGTCGTGGGCAGTGGTATTGTGCATGGGACTTGCGAAGAACATGACTGTGGCGCCTGCGAGTGGCTGGCGGTTGGTGTCCAGTACGTGTCCTTTTACGATACGGTCTTGGGTTACAGTGATATAATAGTCACTGACTTGCCCCTTCACCACTTTGATGGAATCGTCAGGGGTTGCCTTTGCCGTCAGAGCGGCAAAGGCTATTCCACAACTGATTAGGAATCTTTTTACCATATTGGAGCGGATTTATTCGGCAATTCCGTCAATGGGTTCCAGCTTCAGGTCGGGAAGGTCGTCCAACTGGTTGGCTGGTATGGGCCAATAAGTCTTTTCTGCTGTCCATCCTTTGGGACCGAGTACGGTGGCGGCATCGCCGGTACGCACCAAGTCCACATAACGGGCACACCATTCGCCGCAAAGCTCCATCCGGCGTTCGTCCATCACGTCTTTCAGGGTAACACCGGTTTTGGTGCTCATGCCTGCACGCCGGCGCACTTCGTTGTAGCCTGCGTCTCCATCCTTGCCCAGTCTGACTTTGGCTTCGGAGTTCATCAGCAGCACTTCGGCATAGCGGATGATACGCACATTGTTGTTGGCTCCGTAGGTCGTACGTGGAAGAGTCATCTGATTGTAGGGAAGGTAACCTTTGCCGTTCCAACAGTCGGTCTTGGTGGCCGATGTGGGACCTACCTGCCAACCCTCGCGCGTCTTGCTCAGGGCTTTCAGGAAAGAAGTTTCGGCACGCACACCTTCGCCACGGGCTTCGGCCCATGCCACGAACTCGGGTTCATAGCCTATGAAATTCCAGCCGCCTATGGACTTGGTGCCTTCGGCTTGCTTGTAGCTGATGGTACCGTCTGCGTTCACTACTTCATCATACCTCTCTGCCATGTTCGGACCCTGGAAATTGAACCATTGGTCTACGCCCAGGTAATCGCCAGAACCATTGCCGTAGTCTGTTACCTGGCATTCGAACAAAGATTCGTCACACAACTTTCCGGGAATTTTGAACAGCTGGTAGAAGTCGTCGTAGAGACGGAATCCACCGTTCTTGATGATGTCATCGGTCAGTGTCTCCACTTGTGCATAGTCTCCTTTCAGCAGATAGATGCGGGCGGCCAATGCTTGGGCGGTGAAGGCTGTCACGGCTCCCTTGTGTTCCATCTGGTTGGGACGCATGCGGGGCAGTTTGTCGATGGCGTAGTTCAAATCTTCCAGCATATAATTATATACGGCCTCTACGGTAGAACGGCGAAAATCGGTCTGCAGGTTGTCACGGTAGATGACGGTGGGACCGAAATTGGTCACCAGACAATAGTAAGCCCATGCACGGATGGTACGTACTTCGCCGCAATAGGATTCGTAGGTTTTGTAATCTTCGCTTCCTGCAGCAAGATATTCGGCATAACCGTCGAGGCTTTGCAGGGCGGCATTGGTGATGCGGATGATGTCGTAGAAGTTCATCCATACCTGGTTCAGTGCCCAGAATGAGTTGTTGTAGTTGAACTTGCGTCCGAAGGCCACGGCATCGCCCTGGTCATCGGTACGGCCCGACCACACGTCACCGTCGCGGGTGAACATCAATAGTGCGTTGCACCAGTGCATGCCCTGTGTGCGTACTTTGGAGTAGGCACCCACTACGGGTTGGTACATATTGTTCTTGTTGGTAAAGTCCACGCCTTGTTCGGGAACTTTGTTCTCCGGATCGATTTCTATGAAATCGGTGCAAGCGGTAGCTCCTCCCAGTACCATCATGGCCGGAAGTATATATGCGAATGTTTTCTTTAAGAATTTCATTGTTTTACGTTTTAGGGTTTAGAAATCTATTTGCACTCCGAAAGTATAGGTTGAAGTCAGAGGGTATACTTCGGTATCCCAACCTTCGGCATCCGACACTTCAGGTGTGAAGCTGTTGGCCTTGAAGGTAGTGAAGGGGCGGTCGGCCGTCAATGAGAGGCGGAGTCCCGGCATCACGTAGCTGCCTATCTTCAAGTTCTTGAACGAGTAGCCCAGCGTGATGTTCTGGATGCGGAAGTAATCGGAGCTTTCTACGAAATAGGAAGCGTTGTTACTGTCTGATTTGTTCCAGGTTTTGAGAAGAGCCTTGGCCGACGGATGTTCGTTGGTAGAGCCTGCACCCGTCCAGCGGTTCTCATACTGTGCACGGTCAAAGTTATAGTAGTCGGCTGCATAGCGCAGGGCACGCTTACGGTTCCACAGTTCGCCGCCTGCTTGTCCGTAGGTAGTGAGGCTGAAGTCGAAGTTCTTATAAGAGAATCCGGCATTGAAGCCATAAGTAAAGCTGGGCACGTATGAGCCCAACACCTGCTTGTCGTTTCCGTCTATCACATGGTCGCCGTTCACGTCCTCGTAGATGAAGTCGCCGGGTTCCAGTCCGTTGGCCACGGCGATGGGGTCGGCAGCACATTGTTCAGGAGTCTGGTAGATGCCGATGACCTTGTAGCCATAGAATGAGTTCATCGTCTCGCCCACCATATTCACGGTCTTTCCGCCTTTGATGATTTTCATGTTTCCTTTTAGGCTTTTCACTTCGTTATGCAGATAAGAGAGATTGACGCCGATGTTGTAATTGAAGTCCTGGCCAATCTTGTCGTTCCAGTTCAAGGAGAGGTCGATACCGGTATTCAGAATCTGTCCGTTGTTGCCGGCCAGCAGCTCGCCACTCATCGGGAGCTTGGGTGAAATCACGGCGTTGTCAGTCAGACGGTAGTACCAGTCGATGTCGGCGTTCAAGCGGTTCTTCAGTGTACTGAAGTTGACGCCCACGTTGGTTTCGTTCACTACTTCCCAACCCAGCCAGCTGAAGTTGGTGGTGTTGATGAATCCGTCGATGGCGGTATTGGGACCGAATACGGACTGTACGTTCTGTATGCTTGCGAAGCCTGCACTGGCAGCAATCTTGTCGTTACCCAGCTTACCCCAGCTGGCACGCAGCTTCATGTATTCGAAGATATTCTGGTTCTTCATAAACGGTTCTTGGGAGATGACCCATGCGGCACCGATGGAGGGGAAGTAGCCCCATTTGTCGTTGTACTTGGACGAGCCGTCGGCACGGAAGGTGAACATCAACATGTACTTGTCGTTGTAGTTGTAATTCAGTCGGGTGAAATAGGAGAGACCGCGGTATTTCCAGCCGTCGTCTTTCACCGTAGCGCCTTCCTTGTTGCCCAGTGCGATGTATTTCCACACGTCCTCACCTTCGGGCACGTTGGTGGCGGTACCTTCGAGCAGGCGGTATTGCTCTTGACGCATGGATGCACCCAGCATACCGGTAAAGGAGTGTTTGCCCCACTTGTCAGTATAAGTGGCCACGTTGTCCCATATATATTTGTAGTAGTTAGTGTTCTTTTTAGTGAGTTCGGTAACCTCTTTCTTCTGGTTGGTGCCTACATAGTAGGTAGGAGTGAACTCAGAACCGCGAATCATTGAGTAGTCGTAGCTGTAGCTACTGCGTATATTCAGCTTGTCGGGGATGAGGTTGAGCTGTGCATAGAAGTTGGTCAGCACTTGGTAGGTCTCGTTCCGGTTGTCGTAATAGTTGGCAGTGGCTACCGGATTGTTGAAGTTGTTGGTCAAGCCCACCTGCTCGGGTGATGTGTACTTCTTAGGGAATACGGCATCGTCGCGGCGGTCATCATACACCGGGATGATAGACGGTGTGTTGTATGCCTGTTGCCATGCGGCATTCTTGGGAAGCTGCTGCTGCGAGTTGCTGAATACGCCGTTGAAGCCTACTTTCAGCCATTTGCGGGCTTCGTAGTCAAGGGCGGCACGGAAGTTCAAGCGGCGGTAGTAGTTTTCCACGTCCATGATACCGTCTTGTGCCAGATAGCTCATGCCGGCAGAGTAGGTCGCTTTTTCCGTACCACCGGAGATATTCAAGCTGTGATTGGTCATCATGGCTGTGCGCAACAGTTCGTCATACCAGTTGGTATCGGCATTGAATTGCAGGTTTTCCATATTGCCTCCGAATTCGGCTACTGACTTTTCGAAAATCGACCGGTAAGCTTCCGGGTTGGCTTCCAACATCATGGTGGCATACTCGTGAGAGTTACACATCTCCAGCAGGTTGGTGGCTTTCTGAATACCTACATAACCGTTATAGGTAATCTTGGCATCCTGGTTGCGGCTTCCTTTCTTGGTGGTGATGATTACAACACCGTTGGCGGCGCGTACACCGTAGATGGCAGATGCGGATGCGTCTTTCAAGATGGTCATGTCCTGAATGTCGGAATTGTTCAGGAAGTTGATGTTGTCGTAGAACATTCCGTCCACTACATAGAGAGGAGAAGTGTCACCGAAGGAACCCATACCACGGATGGTCACTTTAGGACCTTCGCCCGGCGTTCCCGAATTGATGATGTTAACACCCGGTACCTTTCCCTGCAATGCTGCCATCGGGGAGGAGGTAGGAACATTGATAAGTTCTTTCTCTTTGACAACGTCAATCGGGGCCGTCAGGTCTTTCGCCTTGGCCGAACCGTAACCGATAACAACAACTTCTTCCAGTAGTTGTGCATCTTCACGTAGCTTTACATTAATGACGGATTGTCCCGCAGCGCTTATTTCCTGCGGCAACATGCCCAAATAGTTGAATACGAGAGTTGCGTCTTCGGGGACGCCGTTCAGTACATAGTTACCGTCGAGGTCGGTAGCTGCTCCAATAGTAGAGCCTTTTACTACAACCGTGGCTCCAATAATCGGTTCGTTGTTCTGATCAACAACAGTTCCTTTAACTGTCTTTGTTCCTTGTGCCAAAACTGTCAGTGGCAATGAGAACAAAATCATGAATAGAAGAAATAAAGTTTGCCTTCTCATAAACTAAATTTAAGAGTTAATAATTCTGCCGGCAAAGGAAGTAATTACGGTAAGTAAGGCAAAAAAAAACACTACCACGATAATACGTTTAGGGTAAAAATGGGTACCGTTTTACTACGTTTTCGTGTTACTTGTTTCTAATAATCAGTTTGTTATGATTGAATGATTTGTAGCCGCTTTATTTCAAGTCGATGAGAAAATCCACTAATCCCGTTCCGTCGGGGATATCCAGTTTCTTGCGCAAACGGTAGCGTGCTGCCTCTACTCCCCGGATAGTGAGGTTGGTCATTTGCGCAATGTCTTTCGTAGAAAGATTCAGGCGCAGCAGCGCACAAAAACGGAGGTCGGTAGCGGTAAGACTGGGATAACGTTCGCGCAAATTACGGAAGAATTTCTCATGAATCAGGTCGAAATTGTTCTGGAATACATCCCAAAATTCCTGTGTCTCGATGTTTTCGTTGATGAGCTTCAGCAGAGATTCGAGGTTCTTGCGTCCATATTGCCCTTTCACCAGGGACTCTTGTACGACAGTACGAAGTTTCTCCAGGACCTCGTTCTTGGCAAATACACCCAGTGCCATGCTGGCAAGGTCTTTACTCTTTGCCGACAACTCGGCTTCCAGCAATTGCTGTTGCTGCAGAGTTATCAGATGCTCCTGCTCGCGCATCTTGATGTTCTGCTGCACCTGCTCTGCCTCATACTCCTTCCGTTTCTTTTCCATGGCACGGTTAGCGCGCCACTTGGAGAAAAAGTAGACAAGCGCTGTGAGAACTATGAGATAGAGCGCAAAGGCATAATAGGAGAGGTAGAAAGGGCGGGCTATGGCAAAATGATATTCCACCTCACCGATTTTCTGTCCCAAATCATTATAGGCTTCTGCCTGGAATGTGTATTCTCCGTAATCCAGGCTACCGTAGCGGATTTCGGGCTCTTTCAGGTCCGATGTCAGCGCCATGCCTTGTCCTCCTTGCAGGACATAATGGAAATGTACGGACAATTTATTGTAATGCGGCAGGCTTACTGAGAACAGCAAATCCCGGTAATTGCTTTCCAGTTCGACATTTCCAGACAGAGGCAGGCGTTTCTCCTTTTTATCGGAAGAGGAAGCAGTGACCGAGCTCAGTGAGAGGGCGGACTCCAGAGTAGGACTGAGGCTGTCTGTGTTTTTGCTGTAACTGGCGATTCCGTTGTTCAGATTAAAATAGACAACGTCATTGTCGACGAACACATTGTTGTAGTTCTCTATGCATGGAGAATCAAACAGTTCGATGAGGATGCGCTGCTTCACGATGTACTCTCCTTCTGCGTACTCTACCAGTACGTACTCATGTGAACCGGACAGCCAGAAGCGGTCGTTCGTGACGGATACCACAGAATGAGCATTCCTGATGTAAGGCAGAATGGCATTCAGCTTTTGGAAGGGGATAATCTGCCGGGTGATGTCGTCATAGGTATAGAAGCCGTTGGGACTGGAAAAGACGATACGTCCTCGCATTTTCATTACTTGGATAGGGCCGATGATATATTCCGAGCCTAAATGGGAGATGTGCCGTACGCTTTTTACAGCCGACAAGTCATCGCTCAAGACTATTTTATAGACTCCCTGATACATGTGTGAAGCCCAGATGACACCGCTTTGGTCCACCTCCAAGTGCATGACCGGTGCAATGAAGCCGTCTATGACATGCGAAAAGGTCCATTGCCCGTTCTTCTTTTTATAGATACGCAAATTGGCGTAGGATGATTCCAACAGTATCTCTTCGCCATAGAGGGTGCACTTTATCAGACACGTACTGCTGTTGGTATTGCTTATGACGGAAACATTCCCTTTTTCGCCTATTAATAAGGTATGGGCATTGTTGCCTGCAAAGAGTTGCCCGTCAATGTCCTTCACATACCAGTTCTGTCCTTCAGTATGGGGAAGCAGGCGCAGATTCTCGGTAACCTGGTGGTATTCGTACAAGCCCTGGTTGGTGGCCAGATAGAAACAGTCGCCCCGGTGGGCTATGTCGTACACCATGCCCAGTTTGGTTTCATGGTTGGCAGGAGTCAGCAGCATGACGGGTGAGTTGTGGTGGATGTATGCGATGCCGTCGTCCAATGCTGCCCATACGTTGTTATCTTTGTCACAGAACAAGCCCAGGACTGTGTTGTTGTCCAGACGGTTATCCAGATTGAAGTGCCAGAGGCAATGTCCTTTGCGGTCGATGGCGTATATGCCATTCAAGACTGTACCTATCATGAATATGGAATCATTGGTCATGACGGCGCGGTTCACCCGCTGTTTCTTCAGCTCTGCATCAATGTCTGTTTTCCAGGGGGTGATGTCACCGTTGTAGCGGAACAATCCGTTATTCTCTGTGACCATCAGGAAGCTGTTGTCCCCGTCGGGCAGTAATGCCACTACATTGTCATCGTTCACTTGGCTGCGGGGGAAGAGATGAAGGAAATCCTTGCCGTCGAATTCATAGAAGTCCTCATCAATCATCTGTGTGTAGATATGTCCGTTTTGGGTGTAGAAGTAGAGCGGCTGTTGCTGTCTGTTGCGGAAAGCGTGTACCATCTTCCCGTCGTAGGAGAACCAGGCGCTGAACGACTGGAAGTAGATGCGACCGTCCAGCTCTACAATGTTCCATATCTCGTTGTTCTCCATGGGGAAATTTTTCAGGAATTTGCTCAAAGAATGGTACCGGAGAGTGCCTGCCTCCGAATACTTGAAATAGCCGAATTCCTCGAATGCCCCCACATAGATACGGTCTTCTTTCACATACACCGAACGGACAATATGGTTCCCCGGCACTTTGTGGAGAGTCCAGCGATAACCGTCATATACCAGGAGCCCCTGGCTGTTGCCGAAATACATTTCGCCGTTGCTGCCTTGCGCACATGCCCAGTTCTGATAACCGGCTTCATAGTCTTTGGCAAGATAGTTGGTGACGGCGGGCATGAAGGAAGAAGCCCTGGCCTGGATGAAGAGGATGAACAATAGAAGGCACACTACCCAATACTTGAAAAGCATCGGTCTTATCGTATTTTGTTTCATTTTTTCAGGTTAATCGAAGTGTTTCTTGGAAGCAAAGATACAATAAGTATTCTAAATATTGTGTTTTGATGAGATAAAAAAGGTACTTGAAGCGGTTAGGGAGGATGTTTCTTAATGAATATCCTCCCCTCTTAGTTGTTTGTCTTTTGAAATTTATTATAGGGATTGTGCGGATGATAGGACTCGAACCTACACGCCTCACGGCACCAGATCCTAAGTCTGGCGCGGCTGCCAATTACGCCACATCCGCGGAATAATTCCGATTAGCGGGAGCAAAGATAGAAAGAATTTTCGTTTTGGCAAATTGTTTTGTAGATAAAGTCGTTTTAGAAAGTCACTTTCAGTATTTTTCTTGCTTCCTCAATGATGGTGTCCAAGTCATTGTTCTCATCTTCTTTGCTCATATCCACTTTCTTGTCCGGGTCGATGCCGAACTCGATATGCTGTTTTTGGGCATCGAGGTGCGGGCTGGCAGAAAAGCGTACCCCCCATCCGTTGGGCAGTTCCGAAGAGAATGGCAGGCCCGACCCGCCGCCGGTTTTATCACCAACCAGGGTGACATTGGGAAAACAGCGCATGGAGTTGACAAAATCATTGGTTGCACTATAGGAATGACGGTTGGTCAGGACAATTACCTTTTTTTGCCAGCGGATACTGTTGGAAGGTTCCACATAAATGGGAGTCGGATCTGAAAAATCGCTATGGCCTTTGCCGGTCTTGTGCTGAATATATCCCGTCAGTACTTTTTCATTCGTGAAGCGTTGTGCCATTCGGGTGGCGTTTGTCAGGTTGCCGCCACCATTGTTGCGCACGTCGATAATCAGGCCGTTACAAGCGGAAAGGTATAACAGAATCTCATCCAGGTTGCCGTTTCCGATGCCGCTGGAGAAATCACCGTAATAGATATATCCTATGTTGTCCTCCAATATGGTATATTTGGCGCCTCCAGCAATGCGGTAGTCTCTTCCCAGGTACTTTTCAATGATACTTTCGTTGAAGTTACGAGGATAATCCAGATACCAGTCCCAGTAGCGCGCCATGTTGGAAGAAGAGTACAAGTTGACATGTCCGTCTTTTAACTCGGCAAGCATGTTACCTAATATTTCAAATAGACCGTCGTAGCTCATTCCCGGGGTAATGAGTGGCTGGTACTTGTCATGGATGGCATCCCAGTCTATTTGCTTGTAGTCCAGGAAGCAGTACTGTTCGTCTATTATTTTCCACAAGGCTTCGAAATTGCCTTGTGGGGTATTGTCGAACTCTTCCTCACGAATACATCCGTTCAATAGGGGCAATAACGTGAGTAGGATACTCCAAATTATTAAAATATATCTTCTTTTCATGCACATTATCCTTATCATCTTATCGTTTATCACCTTGTCACTTTTTACTTTCTCTTGTTAGGAAACAGATAGAGTTCCTTTACGAACCCCACCATGAATACGTGCGAGTAAGTATGTGTCTTTATTTCATTTACTTTGGACTGTTGTGCGTCCCATATGTAAGCGAAACGCATCCGGGCACGTCCCACCGGAAAGTCTGCGGTCAGCATTTGTCTCAGAGAGGGCTGGTTGTGCAGGGAGGTGAAGTTCACTACTCCGTCCCAATGTCCTAACGTAAATATCTCGTAGTAGGACTGTCCATAGTTGGGCATGAACATGATACCTGCCAAGGGAAGATTTACCTGATAGCGTAGTGTGATGGGACGGTTCTTGATGCGCAAGTCCCAAATAGCCATTCCCGATGCGGCAAGGTTGATATAGGCACGTGCTTGGGCGGGGTTGTTTCCGTTGCGCAGATTATAGACAAAGCCACCGTTGAAGTCGCCGACTCCTCCGGCAAGCAGTTTGAAATTGCCCGTGATTGGAAAATTATAATGCAGGCCGTAGTTCCAGTTGGCCAGTCCGGAGAATGTATTGTTATTGTCTACTTTGTTGTGTGTATATCCCAAGTCTGCCTGGAAGAAAGTTTGCAGAGACACGTTGCCGTCCATCAACCGTGTCATCCGCATGCTTTCGCGGGAGATACGGAAATCGATTCCCTTATACTCCTGAGGTGAAAGATAAGTGTCGAACACGTTGGTGAAGCCGACACCATACATGGTGGCACGGGTGATAATACGGTTACGGTTGGTGGAGTCAGCCCGTAGCTTCCGGTCGATGCTGCATTGTGCTTCTTGTGCTTTCAGTCCGACACTTCCCAAGAGCAGTCCGCATAGGATTATTATCTTGTATATGTACATATTAAATTATCAATTACAAATTAGTAATCGTTAGCCACTAATACTTCATTTCCGTCCTTCATCAAAAGAGTTTCATCTGTCCTGTCATCTCGTCCAGTATGTCCCCTTCGCTTTTACCGTGGTCGGGGTCCAGAATTTCCGGTTCTTCATCCGTTTCCTGCTCTTCGGTTTTCTGCGAGGGTTCAGGTTGGCGGGTAGGCTCTAATTCGTTGATGGTTTCTATAGTATAGGTGGTCAGGCGCTTACCTTTTGCTTTGAAGCCTTTCACGGCGATGAATTCGTCGGCTTCCACCACCATCGGCTCTCGGAAATTGTCGTGGCCGCCAAACACCACCTCTAAACGCGGGTAGCACTCGTCTGTCAGCAGAATGAGGCTGCTGTTCTTGTTTTCTCCCAAGTAGTTTTGCTTGCGGGCGGTTGCCTCGAAGCAGAAACGCTTGATGTAAGGATAGTTCTGCTGGTCGGCATCGTAGAGTACGGCGGTCCATACTTTGTTCGGATCGTATTTCTCCAATACGCGTATGCCATCGTCATAGTGATTGTTCAAGTCGAAGTTGGTGGCATAGAACTCTCCGCTGTTCTGTACGACAAGGATGGTGTCTTCGCTCTGGAATTCTCCGAGATATTCTCCGCGCCCGTCGTAGTTGAGACGTAGCACATCACGGTCGAACCAGACTTTCCGTCCACCCAGCGTGGAGCCTCCACGTTGTTTCAAGGCTATCTTGTGTACGGGGAGTTTCGTGAGTATATTTCCCATGGCCTGCCGTCCCTTGATATTGATGTTGCTGAAATCCTCCTCGAAGATAATACGGCGTACACGGGGATTGGGTTTCAGGGTTACCTTGATGATTTCAGCTTCTCCATTGGGATTGGCGGTGAAGTAGGTGATACGGGAGTCGGGAGTACCTTGCGTCACATCGTATTCGCGGTCACGCACCACGGAAGTGACGGCAAAACGCTTGATATAGCTTGTCCCCTCCTTGCCGTCACGGTAGCAGACATTGTAGATGGTACGTTTGTCGTTCTTCTTAAAAATGTTGGCATAAAGTATATTCTTGCCCACGAACTTCTTGTCGGCCACCGGTGTGATGATATATTTTCCATCGCGGAAGAAGATAATCACGTCATCTATGGGCGAGCAGTTGCCTATGAATTCGTCTTTCTTCAATCCAGTTCCGATGAAACCCTCTTCGCGGTTGATGTACAGCTTTTCGTTGGCTTCGATGACTTTGGTTGCTTCGATGGTGTCGAAGTTACGCAGTTCCGTGCGGCGGGGGAAGGCTTTGCCGTACTTGTCCTTCAACATACGGAACCAGTCGACGGTATATTCCACGATGTTTGCCAGATGGCAGTCTATCTCCTCTATGTCCTTTCGCATGCGTGCTATCAGTTCCTCTGCCTTGTCGGAGTTGAATTTGAGGATACGTGCCATCTTTATCTCCATCAGCCGGAGGATGTCTTCCTTGGTCACTTCGCGGATAAAAGTCGGGTAGTAGGGAGTCAGGCGCTCATCGATATGTTCGCAGGCGGCATCCATGTTTTTGGCTTGTTCAAACTCCTTATCCTTGTAAATACGTTCTTCAATGAATATCTTTTCGAGTGAAGCGAAATGCAGGCTTTCCAGTATCTCTCCCTTACGGATTTCCAGTTCCTGGCGTAGCAGTGCCAATGTGTTGTCGACTGATTTGCGCAATACATCACTCACGGTGAGGAAGTGGGGCTTTTGGTCGTCGATGACACAGCAGTTGGGAGAGATGCTCACTTCACAGTCGGTGAAGGCATAGAGGGCATCGATGGTCTTGTCGGATGATACACCCGGGGCTAGATGCACTAATATTTCCACACTGCCGGATGTTAGGTCCTCTACCTTACGTATCTTGATTTTTCCTTTTTCGCTGGCCTTTACGATGGAGTCGCATACACTGGCCACCGTTTTCCCGTAAGGAATTTCCTTAATGGCAAGTGTCTTGTTGTCTATCTTTTCTATTTTGGAGCGCACGCGTATCGCACCGCCACGTTCACCGTCGTTGTATTTGGATACATCGATACTGCCTCCCGTCTGGAAGTCGGGGTACAGCTTGAATTCTTCGTTGTGCAGATAGCTGATGGAAGCATCGCACAGCTCATTGAAGTTATGTGGTAATATTTTGGATGACAGGCCTACGGCAATACCTTCCACACCTTGTGCAAGCAGCAGTGGGAATTTTACCGGTAGTGTAACCGGTTCTTTGTTTCGCCCGTCATAAGAGAGTTTCCATTCGGTGGTCTTGGGGTTGAATACCACGTCCAGTGCGAACTTGGAGAGACGTGCTTCGATATAACGGGGGGCAGCGGCGCTGTCACCCGTCAGAATGTTACCCCAGTTTCCCTGGCAATCCACGAGCAAGTCCTTTTGTCCCAGTTGTACCAGAGCATCGCCGATAGAAGCATCACCGTGCGGATGGAACTGCATGGTATGTCCTACGATGTTCGCCACCTTGTTGTAGCGCCCGTCTTCCATGCGGCGCATGGAGTGGAGGATACGCCGCTGTACGGGTTTCAGACCATCCATGATATGGGGTACGGCACGTTCCAATATAACGTATGAGGCGTAGTCCAGAAACCAATTCTGGTACATGCCGCTCAGTTGGTGCTTTATATTGGCATCCTTTGCGTCCGCAGGTTTGTAATCCGAGTGTTCTTCGCTCCCGGCCGGGAGTTCCTTGTCCAAATCATCTTTCGGTGCTTCAAAATCTTCGCTCATATTTGTTCGGGAATTGTCTATTCTATGATATTACTGATTTTTCAGTTGCAGGCAAAAATACAATTTTTGTTCGATAAATGAGAATTTGCGCGGAACTATTGTGCCAAATCCTTCCCATTTTTTAAAACTTCTGCCCGTTAATGGAACCAATCTGTCTCTTTCCCGTTAGCGGAATTATATTGAGGACGTGCTTCCGCCTCTTTGCGGACAGCGATGTTGCTTTTGTCTTTCTTGCCGACAAGTTGGCAAGGTTTTGCCACCACATTGGCAAAGCTTTGCCAAAGGCATGGCAAAACTTTGCCAATATGGTGGCAAAACGCTGGCAAAGTAACTTGCTGGCTTGTTGTGTGTTGGCTCGAATTGTGCAGCGATATCATCACAAGGGTGAAGAGATACTGGGCAGATTCTGCCGACGGATTCATTATTTTGTGAATTTCCATTCGTCAAATAAGAACTTTCCGTTCCCGAATACGAAGTAAATGTCGTGTTTGCCTTTTATCCGTTTGTCCAACGGCTTTGTCAATGTTTGCCACGTATCGGTATCAAAGGTCAAGGTGGATAGGAGCGGACCGTCTGGACTGTCCATGTGTATTTCGATGGAGCCTTTCCCTTTTATCTTCATCTGTATGGCTTGAGGTGATTGCGGGAATTCCGCACCGCGGACACAGATGGCCTGTCCGCTCTTGTTTCCTACGGCAGACATGTTGCCTGTCTGTCCGGTAGGTTCAAAGGCAACGCCGCGTGTGGCGGCTGTGGTCTCGGCCTGTTGCTGCGCAAACGGGTCGAGAGGCTTGATTTGTGAAACGCCCTTGGCTGTGGCTGTGCCCATGTGGATAGTGAGGTCCTTTTCGTCCACCTCTATTTCTTCCACGCAGATACTGCGGACACCCACTTTGAGGTCGCGGCTGTCCTGCAAGCCCAGTGAGTGGTAGAAGAGATAGTACTTCCCTTGAAATTTTACCAGATGTGTATGGTTGTTGCTGTCGGACATGCCATAGTCGCCGGGATTTTTGAAGTAGTTGTCCCGATAGGTCCAGCTGTCTGTCTCAAGTGGCGTGCGACTCGTCATGTAGCTCATGCAGCACCGGCTCGGCTTGTCTATATCCTTGTGGGGCCATGCATCCCGGTTCTTCCAGTTGGTGTTGTAGGTGTAAATCCAAGTGCCGTTCAGATAGTTCAGTTCGTTTGCTTCAAAGTGGTATGGCGCTTTTATTTCAACTATTTCGCTGTCCAGCGTCTTCATGTCATTTGCCAGCCGCACGATGCGTGCGTCTCCGGGAATGTAGTCGTCGCTGTCGCCCCCGCCAAAGGAGAGCCAGCCGATGCCCTTGTCGTCGATGACTACTCCCGGATCGAAGGGAGCTTTACACTTGCCGAGTCCTGGAGTATTACCGTCTACCACACATTTGCCCAATGGGTCTGTCCAGGGCCCCACGGGGGAAGTGGCAGTCAGCATACCTACACCGGAACCGCTGTTGGAGTAGTACAGATAGAAGTGGGTTTTGCCGTCGGCCTCCTTGCGCGAAGCGATGGAAGGTGCCCACGAAGCCATTCCCCAGGGAGCCAGAGCCTTTACATTGATTACTCCGTGATAAGTCCAGTTCACCATGTCGTCAGAAGAGACCATAGTCAGCGAATGGATGTGCTGATAGGTGTTTTTCCCGTTACGGCCCACTACATCATATTGCTGGTGGTCGTTAGTGCCGTACACATAAATGCGGCCGTCGTGCACCACTGCTGTGGGGTCGGCCATGTATTGGAAGTCGAGAAGGGGATTGGCATTGCCGGTAGAGAACTTGGGCGAGAATTCAAAAGATTCTTCCAAAGCGCTGTCTGTAGAAACCGGAATGTTTTCAGAAGAGGCAATGCTGTCTGCCCGGAAGGGGGCTAAGGGGATGCCTTCCGTTGAAAAAAGGTTGCCTTGAGCAGCGTCACTGAAGCAGTAGCGAATGGAAACCGGGCTTTCGATTCCTTTTACCGGGACAATCAGCTTTCCCCCGTCTATCCTGGCCCGGGCCTCTTGCCATTCCTGGCCGGCTGCGGCCATCATCAGCCCCTCTATCCTTTTCCCGTGTACGGCCAGTCCGTTCTTTATGTCTTTGAAAGAGATTGTCACATGGTTGCCTTTGCGGCAGGCGCTTTCAAAGACCGGGCTTTTATAGGGGCCTGCATATATATGGTATGTATCGTCCAGTGCAAGATTGGCGAGACGTTTGCCTACGCTTCTTTTGTCACGTGGATGGATGTCCTGCACATTGTCCACCAAATCTGACACGGTAATCATCTTGACCTTGTCCAGCATTTCGGGCAACATGGCCTGCTGCTCGCGTAGCAGTGCCGGTCCGTTGTCTTTGGAGTGGTATTGGAAGGGGGCTATCTGGACCAGATAGAATGGGAATTCCTTGTTAAATCCGGTACGCCACGAGCCTATCAGCCGCTGCATCACCCGGGCGTAGGAGCTGGCACGGCCTTGGTTGGCTTCTCCCTGATACCAGATGCATCCGGCAATGCCGTAGGGCATCACGGGATAAATCATGCTGTTGTACAACGTGCCTGTTTCAGCCGGAAACCAAGGATTGGATTCATACGGATAGTCGCACAAGACCGGGTCGCTCATTACGCATTCGCGGGGCGTCCATGTCTCGGCGGTGGTTCCGCCCCATGCGGCTACGATGATTCCTACCGGCACGTCCAGCTCTTCCTGGATGTTGCGGCCGAAGAAGTAGGCCAGGGCACTCGTGCTGCGCATCGTTTCGGGCGTGCACTGTGTCCATTGCGAGAAACAGTTTTCTTGAGGGAACGGGGCGGCTATTCTGGCCACGTGAAAAATTCGGAGATTGGGACAATGGGCATTTGCCGTTTCCTCGTCTCCGTTCTTTATGCCGTGGTTGGCGCTCCATTCCATATTGGATTGTCCGCTGCACAGCCAAACTTCGCCTAGCATGACATCGGTCAAGGTTACTTCTGACGAGCCGCTGAAACGAATCTCATAAGGTCCGCCGGCTTCGCCGGAAGGTACACGGGCTGACCATTTCCCCGTATTATTGACTTGGGTTTTGATTATTTCTCCTTTCATCCATTCGGGGGCGATGGAAATTGTTTCTCCCGGAATACCCCATCCCCAGAAAGTAAGTTCTGAGTTACGTTGTAGCACCATATGGTTGGAAAATATGGCAGGGAGTTGTATCGCTGCTTGCAATTTCAGGATGCCGAGCAGCATAAATAAACTTAAAAGGGTAAGATAATGATGGTATTTTTTCATACGAGTATTTATTTCCATAATGCAAATTAATAGCTGTTTTTAGAAACCATTACATTTTAACCGTTACTTTTTTCCCATTATAAGCCACTGCCTTTTTTGCGCCATCAGCAGTTACTATGTTGAATTTCCGTTCTTTCAACATACCGGAAAACTCTCCTTTCCGATTTTCAATAGTGAGCATGCGAGTACGGTCATTCCATTTCATCGTAATGGTGCTGTACATTCCTTTTTCATAATTGTAGTTGTCATTCTCGTCTTCGTAAAGTGTGAATTCGCCGTTACAACCGGGATACACTTTTATCTCCAAGTTGTCCCATGATTTTTCGGTGCTATACTGCACTTCGGGACCTATTGGCAGGATGGAACCTGCTTTCACATAAAGTGGTAAAATGTCAATAGGGGTATCTTTCACGATATATTGTCCGCCGGAGTGTTTCTGATTGGTCCAAAAATCATACCATTCCGTATTTTTAGGCAGATATATTCGTATAGACTTAACGGTACTGAAATCTTCTACACGGATGGTGTCCGAAACTGTTTGGGTATACATGGGTTGGGTTACAGGGCATACCAATAGGGATTTGCCAAACATATACTGATTGTGGATGTTCCACACGTTGCGATCGTGGGCAAAATCCATTGCCAAGGCACGCATGAAGCTGGACTGATTGGCAGTTACCTCCCAGGCAGTTGTGTAGATGTATGGTAACAAACTGTAGCGTAACCGAATGTATTTCTCAATCGCATCGTATATTGGCTCGCCTTTTTTGCCGAATTGATAGATTTCTCTGGGAGCACCTTCCCCATGTGACCGCATCATGGGACAGAATGTACCGAACTGTATCCAACGGGCATAAAGCTCGCGATAATCCGGGTCATCCAGCATCAAGGGATATTGCCATAGGAAGAATCCGCCGATATCGCTGTTCCAATGGGGAATGCCACATAGTGAGAAGTTTAATCCCGCAGGTATTTGCTTCTCCAAAACTTCCCATGATGCTGTGATATCTCCTGTCCATGTATTGGCACCATAACGTTGCTGGCCGGCAAAGGCTGAGCGGGTAAGGATAAATACGCGTTTATCTGAAGTTACGGCACGCTGGTGGTCGTACACTCCACCTACACTCATTAAAGGGTAGGCATTGCGTACTTTACGGAATGACCCCAAATAGGTGGGCGTGTCAAAATCTTCAGGAATGGGGTGAAAATGGTCGGGTTCGGTAGAGTCCATCCACCAGCCGTCTATACCCACAGAACGTAGGTTCTCGTTCAGGTACTTCCAATAGATGTCGCGTGCTTGCGGATGGTAGGCATCGTACACGCGGGCACCGGATGGATAGTCCATATTGGGAGGCCACTTCTCGGAACCGGATTCGGGCCATGTGCGGAAGTTGAAGAGCATGTTCCCTTTGTCTAACTCGCGATAGGGTTTGGTATGTGGTCCGAAAGCTGACCAAATGGAGATAATAATGTGGGCGTTCATTCCGTGTATGTCTTCCATCATTTTTTGGGGGTCGGAGAATTCTTCGTTCAAAAAATCCATTGCGTTCCACAGGTAGTTGCTTCCCCAGTATCTCCAATCCTGGATAATTCCATCGAGGGGCACACCCAGTTCGCGGTATTTTTGCACTACGCCAACAATCTCTTTTTGGCTTTTGTAGCGTTCACGGCTTTGCCAGAATCCATATGTCCATAATGGAAACATGGGCACTTGTCCTGTGAGGTAGCGCATCTGGGCAACTACTCCATCGGCATTTTCGCCGTACATGAAATAGTAGTCAATGCAGTCACCGACTTCAGAAAGGAAGGATGTCTCTTCTTGATTGTCTTTGAAGATGGTTGGCGAATAGTTGTCCCAAAAGAGACCGTAGCCTTTGACGGACTGGAAGAAGGGAATCACATCTTCAAGATTGTCTTGGATAAGGCGTTTGGTCTGGTTACGTTGCGACATTTTGCCGTTTTGCAATTGTCCCAATCCATAAATAGCTTCGTCTTTCTCTAAGGTGAACGATTGATAAACGCTGAAGGTTTTTGTGCCGGCATCGTTGAAATCATCAAAACGTGCACCTTTATTTTGTTCTTGCAACAGCGATTTTCCATCGGAAGAGGCAAAAGTTATTTGTCCGGTCTCTTCGTTGAGATGGACTGTAAGCTGATGGCTTTTGATAGTCAATATGCCCCCTTTCGAAGAGACGGATAGTTTTACTTTTTCCGGTTGCCCGATGACCGACAAGCTTTCTTTGGTATACTTCCAGCCGTCAGGCGATTTTAAGATTCTCACTGTGACAGGAGAGAAGAAGCTAATATCTATATTTATACCTTGCACAGTGCTTTTTATGCCTTGTGAGGTGCGTTGGTAGGTTTGTGCTCTGCCTTGTTCTGCTATGAAAAATGTCAGCATCAGCAGGACAAATAATCTTAAAAAAAATCCCTTTTTCATACAATATCAGCAGTTTAACGGTTAGTGATTTTCAGTACCAAAGAAATAGGATTGGGAGTCTTGTCTTTGGGAAGGTCAATAAGCAAGCCTTTGGAAGTTCTTCTGAACTTTGCCTTTCCGCCTCCTAATAATTCTACCTTTTCGATTTCTCCTTTGCAGTAGGGACTGCCGGTAGCCAGTGATTTTATCTGTATTTTTCTGTCTGAGGGCCATTTCATGATATGGGCATACAAGTATTTCCCTTTTTTCACAAACCGGATGTCGGCAGAAGTGTAGGGTGCGTTCTTGCCTTCGTTGAATCCTGCTCCGTCCAAAGGTATTGCTGTTTCTGTGGAGGGACCTTCACCATAAATACACCAGGGACGTGTGTCGAATATTCCTTCTCCGTTCACCTCCATCCAGGCGGCTATGTCTTCCAGAATTTTTTCTTCCTTGTCGTCGATGGTGCCGTTTCCTTTCATTGGTACGCTTAGTAATAGGTTGCCATTTTTACTGACGATGTCAATGAGCATGTGGATGACGGTCCCGGCTGATTTATACCAGTTGTCTTCGTAAGCAGAGCGGTTATAGTGCCAAGTACCGAGGCAACTACAGGTTTGCCACGCCTTGTCCTGGCATTCCGATGGAACCCCTTTTTCTACATCCCATACGATGGCCTCTTTATGTTTAGCTTCCAGCTTCTTTCCGAAGACTACAGCATTGAGATTGCCCTTGTGAAGCTTCATGTTCTGGTTATAGTAGTGCGACACGACTTTCAGCCCCGTATCGTTGATGGGCCAGAAGGGGAGTACGCTGTCATCGAAATAGACCAGGTCGGGATGATATTTGTTTATCATGTCCACTGTGCGGTCGAAGAAGTTGTCGTAGTAACTCTGCGGGGGGACAGAGGTTCCTTCGGGCCAGTCCCATGCCACCCAAGCATGTCCGCTCAGGGCATGATTCTGTACGTATAGCTCTTGCGGGTCGTAGCCTTCCCACCATTTTCCCTTGCCGTCTTCCTTAGTCACTACGCGGGCATCGTAGGAGATTCCTGCGTATGGGCCTTTCTTGTCGGCTCCTTGTGCAGTTTCATACCATGTCCAAGCATGGGAGGAGTGGATGCTGACACCGAAGGGCAGTTTGTTTTTGCGGGCCGCTTTCTCCCATTCGCCCAGTACGTTTCGCTTGGGGCCCATGTTGACGGAGTTCCATGATTGGTATTTACTATCCCACAAGTCCATGTTGTCGTGATGATTACCCATGGCAAAGAAATATCGGGCACCGGTTTTCTTGAAAAGGGCTACCAGCCTCTCCGGATTCCATTTCTCGGCTTTCCATTCGTTGATTACATCCTTGAAGCCGAATTCCGAAGGATGTCCGTAATGCTCCAAGTGCCACTTGTAGGCAGCACCGCCCTCTTCGTACATGCCACGACCGTACCAGTCGCCGGCTTCGGGTTGGCATTGCGGACCCCAGTGTGCCCATATGCCGAATTTGGCGTTGCGGAACCATTCGGGCACTTCGTATTGGGACAATGACTCCCAGGTGGGTGAGAACTTGCCCGGTTCTGCTTTCTCTTGTTGTGCCAATGCACTGCCCCCTTGCAGGATGCAGGCAGATAGGAGAATTGTTTTAAAGATGTTTCTTTTCATACCTTTATTGTTGTTTACAAAATGTTTATTTCCTTTTTGAATACATTGATGAACGGATTATTCTGTTTTGTCCATATACTCCATGATAAACCCATATCGGTAGGAGCGATTGCCGTCAATGGTGTATGGCTTCATGGTCTGTGCGCCCCATCCGTCGTTTCCACCTACTCCGTGTATGTTGGAGTCGATATTCAGGTTGATGAAGTCGCGTTCGGGCAGTTCGTGCGCATGTTCTTTCCCTTCCAGGTCTTCTTCCCCGTAGGGCCATATACGGAAACATAGGGGTTGCAGGCCTTTGACTTGTATTTTCCATCGCTCACTGTCTCCCAGCATGAACCAGCGTGTATCGCACCGGTTGGCATTGTCTTGCGGTACGATGTAGTTCGTGATAAATTCGTGTATGCCACACTCGTAGACTCCCAGGAAAGCGGAGCTCTTGCGGTCGGGATAGTTCTCGAACTTGCCGCGTCCGTACCAGGCTATCCGATTCAGCGCCGAGGGCATTCTCATGCGCATACCGAATTTGGGCATCAGCGGAATATCTTCCTTTTCAGGCTGATAGGTTGCTTCTACTTGTATGCGGCCTTTGCCGTCCACAGTGTAGCGGAGATGGTAACCGGCTCCTATCCGGGGGAGGGAGAGACTGGCATCCACTATCACCATACCATCGTTTACGGTTGCTTGGTATGCCTTTACGATACGTTTTTGCTCTGCATTTTTCCAAGCGCTCAAACGTTCATTGTAGCCGTTGCGGACCTGAATGTCATTTGCCGGTTTCCAAAAATAGGGTTCCAAGGCACTGTACAACAACTCTTCTCCCTTGACTCGCCAACTCACCAAAGCACCGGTACCTTTTTCTATGGTGAACAAGGCATCGGCGGCTATAATTTCCACCGCTTCGGGTGTCTCCTTAAACGTGGCCTTCCCGCCGTCATCCTTCAATTGTGGGAATTCATAGTCATGATACGTAAGTTGTTCCTTGGCAACTTTGAAGCCCTTCTCTGCCCACGTCGTGGATTCCTTCAACGTGGCATATACATTGAGGCAAAGTTCCCCACACTTATCCGGTCTTGAAGGTACCTCCAGCAGATTCCCTTCGGACAACTGGAGGTCGCCGCTGCTTACTGCCTTTCCGTTACATATCCACTCATAGCTGTAATCGAACTCATCCAAATCGGAAAACGCATACCCGTTGGTCAATTTGATTTGCCGCGTTCCCTTCTTTTCAAACTTGATGTATTGATATACTTTTTGTACCTCATAGTAGTGGGGGTGAGGCACCCGGTCGGGAGATACCAGCCCGTTAATGCCGGTGGGACCGTCGTTGGGATAGTCCCCGAAATCTCCTCCATACGCCCAGAATTCATCAGGCAGTAATGGGAGTGACGAGGGGCTCTCGCCGAAACTTAACGGTGCACCGTTAAGCTTTTTAGGAATGCCTTGGTCTACCCAGCACCAAATGGCAGCTCCGATGATACTCTCGTCTTTTTCAATCACATCCCAATACTCCTTGAGGTTGCCGATGGAATTTCCCATGGCGTAGGCATACTCTCTCATGAATACGGGGCGGTCGGTTATTTTCTCGCCAAGTTCCTTCAAAGCGTCGGGATGCAGATAGGCTTCGTCATAGACGTCGGATACGGTGCGGTCTGTATCGTCGTATATCGGCCTGGTGGAATCTAAGGCGCGGACTGTGTCTGCCATGGCTCGCAAATTGGCACCGCTTCCGCCCTCGTTGCCCAATGACCAGAACAGGATGCACGGATGGTTCTTGTCCCTTTCCACCACGGCCGCTGCTCTGTCCACATGGGCCAGTGTCCATTGCGGGTTGTCCCCTAATACTTTGTTCCCCAAGCCGTAGGCATGACTTTCGTGGTTCGCTTCGTCCATTACGTAGATTCCATACTTGTCACATAGCTCGTACAGCAATGGCAGATGTGGATAGTGGGACGTGCGTATCATGTTGATGTTGGCTTGTTTAATCAGCCGGATATCTCTCTCCATCGTCCGGCTGTCGACAAAGAATCCCATACGGGGATGGAAATCGTGACGGTTCACTCCTTTCAGCTTGACGGCTTTCCCGTTGACTTTGAAGACGTCTCCCGCGATTTCTATTTTCCGTATGCCCCAATGGTATTCGAACGATTCCAAAAGTTCATTCTTCCTGCGAAGCTTGATGTGGATGTCATATAGATGCGGTTTTTCGGCAGACCATAGTTGAGGCTCCCGGAGCATTTCGGACAGTGTGACGCTCGTTTCAGAAAAGGCCTGAATAGTACCTACGGGAGCCACCATTTTTTTGTCGAGTTTATTTCCTCTATTGTCTTTCCCCACCAGGTTTATTTCTACGGTCAGGTCTTTTACTTTGCGGTCGGTCTGGTTTCTTATCCAAATTTCGGTTCCGAATGTAGCTGAACGCATGTCGTCCGACAAGTCGCTGCTGAACCTATAGTCCCGGATATTTGTCCGGGGACGTACCCATAGCTCTACCGGCCTGAGTATTCCACTAAGCCGCCACATGTCCTGGTCTTCCAGATAACTGCCGTCCGACCACCGATACACTTCCACTGCCAGACGATTGGTTCCGTTCTTCACAAATTCGGTTATGTCAAACTCGGCAGGCGACATCGAATTCTGGCTGTAGCCTACCCGCTCTCCGTTTACCCAGACATACATGGCCGATTTTACTCCTTCAAAGTGAAGGTATAGGCACTTGTCTTTCATATCGAGCGTCACTTCGAACGTGGTGACATAAGAGCCTGTGGGATTTCTGTGCCCGTAACTGTAATATTCGGCGGGAGGCTCGCTTGTCACTTTGGGTGCATCCTTCTGGAAGGGATAGTTTACGTTGGAATAGATAGGTTTCCCATAACCTTGCAATTGCCATGCTCCCGGTACTATGATGGTATCCCATGTGTCGGTATTGAAATCATTCTTGTAGAAGTCGGCCGGGCGCTTTCCCGGGTCGGCAGACCATTGGAATCGCCACTTGCCGTTCAGGGATATGATTTCTTTGCAATCGGCTTTTTGCGAAGGCAATGTCAGTGTGGCATGATACGGCTCTTTGTTGATGCCGACTACAATAGGATTCTCCCAGTCCGGAACTTCTTGGGCGCCGGCATATAGGGCACTTAGCAATAGAAAGGCAAATATCTTTTTTCTCATTTTTTCTCATGTTTTCTGATGGTCAATAAACTTCCATGATGAGAACTCCCCAGGGGGGCAATGTTACATGGTCTCCTTCTTTTACAGTCTTGCCGGAAATCAGCTCTTTGGACGTCGGATAGTTATGAGTGATTTCTTTGCTCTCGCTGCTGTAATTGAAGAAGTAACGGATGGCTTTTCCGGCTTTGTTTATTCCCGAACGCTGTATGATGGGGAACACGTCGCTCTCTGAAGAGATGATACCGGCATGGATGGCTGCCTTTCGCACGATGGCATTCAGCAATTCCTGCGAAGGGTAGGCTCCTATGTAGGTCAGTTTGCCTTTGCCATACTTGTTTTCGGTGACAACGGGCCATTTGCCGAAGAACGGATGCTCTGCATAAGCCAACGGGGTGGCTGTCTCGGGAATCAGGAATTCATACCAGTCGCTTATCTGGTTCTTTCCCTCTAATTGAAAGGGGTTATCCTTTAATGATAAGTCACCGATAGTGGAGAATTCCTGGTAATGGAAGCCGCAGGCTTTGCGTAGCGGCCCGGGAGCCAAGGTGGCCCGAACTGCGGAGTGCTCATTGCAGTAACCGCTTTTGTGCATCATTACCACGTGTCCGCCGGACTGTACGAATTCATCAATGGCTAATAGCAATTGGTCGGTAGCCACATACAAAGGGGGAATGACAAGCATGTCATATCCGCTGAAATCGGTTGTCTTGTCACAAGGGATGATGTCCGTTTCTATGTTTTGGAAATAGAGGGCTTTATGCACCATATCAATGGGATAATTGCTCTTGTAAGTGTAGGGCATGAAGCCGAGAGCATGATAAGAATCATGACTGTAGAGGATAGCTGCCCGGTTTTTCTTTTTCAAGTTCACGATGTGGCTGCCTATTCTTTCCAACTCTTTGGCGGTGGTGGTGAATTCCTTGTATATGCGGTTGGGCTGGAGGTCATGGCCCAGCACGCCTCGCCAGTATGTCTCCTGCCCGTAGTGCAGGGTAGACCAGTGCCAGTATTCCACCATATTGGCTCCGGAAGCATAATGTGCGTACACATTCTGCCGCAACTGGTTGTCGTAGGGAGGAAACTGGGTGCGGGCATCCCAGCCGATGCCTTGTGCGTTGGTTTCCATGACGATGTAATTGTTGTCGGCCACGGTGCGCACGAAGTCACCGGCATAAGCGATGCGCTGGCCGTCTTGTTTATCCTGTACATCGTGATAGACATTGATGGCAGGATATTGCATCTGCCTGAAACTTTCCACTTGGTCTATATTATGGAAGTCGGGCATAAAGCAGTGGGTGACAAATTGGTCTTTACGCTTGTATTCATTTACAAGGTCGCACTGCCAATTCAGAAAATCGGCCACTTCCTTCCGGTTATAGCGTTCCCATTCATTCTTGTACGAGGGGCTTGTCACTCCATCGCGCGGATAGAACTCTTCCCAGGTGTTGATGTTCATTCCCCAGTAGTTCATTCCCCATTCCTTGGCAAGCAGATTCAGGTCATTGTTGAATTTCTGTTTGATGTAGTTCCTGAATCCGAAGAAATAGTCTCTGTTGTTTACTCCGCGCGCTTCTGTTTCGTTGTCCACTTGATACCCGATGACTGCCGGATGCTGTGCATATCTTTCCAGCATCTTGCGGATAATCCGTTCGCAATAGAATTGGTAGGTCGGGTTTGTAAAATCCATGTTCTGTCTGATTCCATAATAGGCTTTGTTTCCTTTGGCGTGTTCTGCCAGCACTTCCGGGTGTTTGTATGCCAGCCATGCAGGAATGGAATAGGTGGGAGTTCCCAAGATGACTTTGATTCCTGCTGCATGCATCTTGTCCAGAATGCGGTCCATCCATTCAAATTCAAAATTTCCTTCTTGCGGCTCAAATACTCCCCAGGCAGATTCTCCAACGCGCACTACTGTCAGGCCGGCTCTTTTCATCAGCCGGATATCTTCATCCAGTCGCTCATAGGGCATATATTCATGATAGTAGGCTGCACCATAAAGCACGTTGTCGAATGAATACTGCGCTTTTATTTGTAAAGCGCTTAAAAACAACACTAATAGAATAAAGTAATTTTTGTTTTTCATAATCTTACCAGTCCGATACAATATTTTTATTTCATCATAGGTCTTATGCTGATGGTTCTCCGATATTCCTGCGGCATCGCCTTGTAAGCACCGAATACACCGCGGGCCGTACAGCCGACCCCGGTAGTGGCATAATCGAGATTCAGGGTCATGCCTTTCTGCTTCTGCAATTGGTAGGTATACATCGCTTTCGTCAGATTGTCTGTGCTGTACGGATAAATGTTGAAGTTGAACCATTCGTTCATCTTGAATTGAAGGCCGATGCCTTTGTCCGTGGTCAGTTGCAGCCAGCGTACATCTGTCCGCAATCCGTAATCTTGTGGCATTAGATAGGGCTCGTACATAGCTTGTACGGTAGAGGCATATATCCCCGTCGGATAGCCGGTTTTCCGGTCCGGATAGTTCTCTTGCGGTCCTCGGCCGTACCATTTCACTTGGTCGAGCGCATCGCTTACGGTCAGCGTAAGTCCTATGCGAGGAAACCAAAGCGGCATTTTCCCTTCAGGCTTCAATACATGGCGTATCTCTATCGTCCCTTCACTATTGATAATATACTCATAGTGGTTGATGATGCCGTTGTTCTGTATTCCTTCGATGTAGAGGTCTTTTTTCTCTTTTTCTCCTTTGCCCATCAATTCCGCATCAATGATGTGTATATGTACGCCTTCGGTGGTTTCGGACACCGAAAAAGAGAGGGGCTGATGTGTCAGGCGGTCAATCCCTGCAGAATACATTTCTGTGGCTACCGTGTATCCGTAACCTTCTTTCCAGTTGGAGGAGCGGGCGCTGGAGGCATTCCAGTTGTCCAGCTCATTGGCCAGCGGGGCACGCCAAAGATTCAGCCGGAGCGGTGATTCCAGCAGTTCCATATCTTGAACAACCATCGACGTCAGTTGTCCGTCGGTACGGTTGAATACATATTTGAAGCCATCTCCGGAGACAACCAATTCTTTCTCCGAAAGTGAATAGGAAGGTACGCCTTGAGCCTTTTCTTCCGAAGAGCATGGCAGGCTCCAAGGCAGTTCAAGTTCTTCCCATGCCACCTCATGTCCGGCTTTTGCCCACAATTCATCTTTTTTCAGGACGGCATGAAGCATCAGGCGGTATTCTTTGCCGGGAATCAGGGCTGGCTTCTTATAAGGTATGTGCACCAGCTCTTGGCTAAGCGGCGCTGTTGAGAGTGCCAAGTCGCCCGATTGAATAACCTTGTCATCTTCTTTCAATTCCCATCGTATGGCATATCGGGAAGCATTTGTATAATGATTGCGATTCCATAACTCAACGACTCCCTCTGTCACATCCGACATGGAAAAAGAAAGAGGTTGTCCGGTTTTCTTCATTTGCCACATTTCGGGCTGTACGCTACGGTCGGGCCAGATGCTGCCGTACGTACGTGCACCGATACCGTAACTGTAGAATGTACCATTTTCCGTCTCTTGCTCAAAATCTAGCCACAGAGCGGCTTCTTCCGGGTGAAAAGAGGAAGTCAGTGCCTTGGCGAAAATGCCGACTTCGTCCATTTGAGCATCGCAGATGTAGACCGAAGTCTCTTGGCCGTGTGTTTCTGCATTCCGACCGATGTTGACGGGGTAGGGGAAGTTCCGGATATTGCCCGATGCTTGTGTGGAGGCCTTTTCTGCTCCGTCTATATAGATGGACATTTTCTGTCCGTCGTAGACGCACGTCACTTGATGCCAGTTGTATTCCCAGTCAGTAGGCAAGGAGGCGCATACGGAATGCTTTTTATCAGTATAGATATAAAATTCCAGTTTGTCTTTACCGCGTTGTTGCAGCCCGAACTGATAATTGCCTTTTGTGATGAATGAGCCGCAACTGCTTACTAGTTTCCGGGGGTAGATTCTGCAAGTGAGTGTCAGTTCATTACTGTTCAACTCCACATTGTCTGCACGATAGACCTCTACCCATTGGTCGTGACCGTTCAAGTCCAGCACCGTGTTCTTTCCTTCCTTCACTAAGCGGGCATTTCCCATCAGATGGGCGGGAGTATGGAAGGGCGAAAGGTCGTCCACTTGCCTTATCCGTTCGGTCAGTCCCGGACTTACAAAATCCCAGATGGCCCCTCCCATCAGGCGGGGATGTCGGTAGATGGCTTCCCAATAATCGTCCAGGGCACCGCCGGCATTGCCTGCAACCGATAAGTATTCATCCATAAACGATGGTCGGGAATCCTCTCCTATGCCTACCTGCATTTCCAGTTCCATAGGAGTAGGGTAACGGGGTCCGATAATATCTTCTGCCGGATGGGAGAATGCATTTCCGCCATACATCCAGAAGCGGGTGGGGTCCAGCGATTTCCCTTCTTCAATGGTGTGGGTAATGTTGATACCTTCACCGCTTTCGTTTCCTGCGCTCCAGAACAAGACGCAGGGATGGTTTCTGTCCCGTAACACCATTCTGCGGCATCGCTCGCGATACATCTCTTCGTATTCCGGGAGACTTGAAATCCATTCCGAGGCATGGGCTTCATCGCCCACCTCGTCTATGATATAAAGCCCGTATTCATTGGCCAGTTCCAAATACTTATTCACCGGAGGATAGTGAGAGGTACGTACGGCATTGAAATTAAACTGTTTCAACAATTCAAAATCCTTGCGTATGGTGGCTTCGTCCATGACATGTCCCTCTTCGGGATGCTGCATGTGCGAATTTTGTGCATTGACTTTCAGTGGGATACCGTTAAGATAAAAAACACCGTCTTTGATTTCCGTCTTTTTGAATCCGATGACCGTTTCTATCTTGTCTTTCTGCAGACCGGCCGGATTGGATAATTCCAGACCGAGCGTATAAAGCTCGGGTGTCTCGGCTGTCCATTTCCGGGGTTCTTGTACCAAGGTATGCAACTGTATTGTCTTTTCCGCAGCGTCCATTTCAAATGGAGCTGCGGAAAAGTTACAGATAATCTTGCCGTTTTTATCCTTTAAGTAAGCTTTCAATCCATAATTCTCATTTGGCTTCTTTTGGTAGTCCTTGATTTTTACCTGAATACTTAACTGCGAATCGGTATACGTATTATCAAACTCTGTGATTACTTGCCAGTCGAATATCCTGACAGCAGGTGTGGCGTACAACCATACGTCGTCAAAGATTCCGGCCAGTCGCCAATAATCTTGTCCTTCCAGGTAATAGCCGTCCGAATACTTTAGTACACAGACAGCCAGCGTGTTTTCGCCCGGCTTCAAATAAGGAGTGATGTTGTATTCGGCAGGTTCTTGTGCTCCTTCATTGTAGCCCACTTCATGACCGTTGACCCATACAAAAGAAGCGGATGCCACTTTCTCGAACCTTAAAAATATCTGGTCTTTTGCTGCCCAACTTGCAGGTACCTTGAATGTTCGCCGGTATAGTCCGGTAGGGTTATACTCTTTGGGAGCATGTGGTGGATTCACCCCGAAGGGAGCAGATACATTTCTGAACAGCTTGTCACCATAACCTTGCATTTCCCAGTTTGAGGGAACTTTGATGTCGCCCCATTGCTTATCCGGGAATTCGGGGTTAAAAAAGTGTGCAGGTATCCCTTCCGGTGTATCGCACCAGAAAAACTTCCATGTCCCATTCAGTAGCATGCTCTTTTCGGGCATATGCCAAGCGTGTCCTTCCTCTTGTCCTTTTTCAAATACAGAAGGGTTGTCTATATACCAGAGCATATCCTTAAGGAAGGATTTGTCTTGTGCATAGGATTGCAGGCACAAGGCTACTGAACACAATGGCAGAAACAGTTTTCTCAGATTCATTTTTTTGTAATTCGTGCTGTCCATCCACCGCCGGGTGCCAGTTGTACATTGAGTTTGTCTTTGGCAGTGACGATGCGTACTTCTTTTTTATAGTCGGTAGCTTCACGGTCGGCATTGATGCCGTCGGCAAAGATTTCGGCTTCGTAGTTGCCTTCGCTGAGGAAGGAGAGGTCGATGGTGCAGCTACGCGGAGTCCAGTTGGTCATGCTGCCTACAAACCAAGTGTTTCCTTTGCGGCGTGCTATCGTGATGTATTCGGCTATTTTACCATCAAGAGCAATGGTTTCGTCAAAGGTAGTGGGAACCTTGGCGATGAAGTCGGTGCATTCCTGTTCCTTCATGTATTTGCTGGGACTGTCGGCAAGCATCTGCAAGGGTGCTTCGAAGACGGTGTACATAGCCATCTGGTGTACACGTGTACCTTGACTCATGGGGTGGTCGTTGACGGAGCGGAACAGGGAACGGGTGGCATTTACCATAGCTCCCGGCGTATAGTCCATCGGACCGGCGAGTTGGCGCAGATAGGGGGCGGTAACGTCGTAGCGCGGGAAGTCATGCAAGGGTGCACCGTTCACGATGGGCTCCCACTTGCTGTTTTCCAGTCCTTTCACACCTTCAAAGTTGAGGATGTTGGGATAGGCGCGCTGGATGCCGAAGGGTTTCAGTCCGTGTAGGTCAAGCAACATGTGATGCTTGGCGGCACATGCTGCGAGTTGTTCGGTAGAAGAGATGGCGAGTTGGTCGTCGCGGTCGAAGAAGTCAATTTTGAAACCTTTGATTCCCATTTGTGCGTAGTGGCTGATAACTTGTTCCACGGCAGGGGAGATGTCGCCTCCTCCCGTAAGATTGCGCCAGCTTGCCCAGAGGATGATGCCTATGCCCTTTTGGTTGCCGTATGCCACCAGTTCTTCGAGATTGATTTCGGGACTGATGTCTTCCATTAATGATTCCTTTCCGCTCCAACCTTCGTCGATGATGATATACTCCAGCTGGTTTTCGGCGGCAAAGTCGATGTATTTCTTATAGGTGGGCGTATTCATGCCTGCCTTGAAGTCCACGCCGGTCAGGTTACAAGTATTCCACCAGTCCCATGCCACTTTTCCGGGTTTAATCCAGGATGTGTCAGCGATGCGGCATTCGGGTGCGAGGCGTTGCATCATGTCGTTGTTGGCGAGTTGTGTGTCGTGGGTAACAACAAGCACGGCACGCCAAGGATAGGTCTGTTTCCCTGTGGGACGCCCGTTGGGGCAGAAGTAGGGGGCATTGTTGGGCTTGCTGATAACGTCGGCACGTTTGGTAGGGACGAGGTTCAAGCGGTCATAGCCTCCGATGACTGTTTCCAGTGGATAGGGGGCGAATTCTGCCTTCACTCCGTGGGGCATCTGTGGGTTGGCAGTGAGGAACATGCCGGGATAGTTGGACAATCCGGCTTCCATAATGACGGCTTTCTTTCCGTTCTCCAGTTCTACCATCAGCGGAGTAATGGCAAGCGAGTCTTTGTACATGCGAGAGAGGGGGGCCTCATCGTAGTAGGACTCGAAGGAGTAGCAGTAACGCTCGCCGGCGCGATTGTCGTTAATATAGGGCACGAAAGCGTGGTAATCGCGGTCGAAGTTGAACTCGGCAATCTCGTCCTTCACGCAGAAAGGTTTGCGCAGTTCGGAAACAAAACGATAGGCGGCTCCGTCGTCGTAGGCACGGAACTGTATGCTGTAGCCGTTACGGCATTTCAGCGTGAGTTGGTTATAAGTGTCCTTCACACTCGCCTTTTTGTAGAAAGGAGTGGGGAAGGAAGTGTCGACGGAAGTGCGGGTAGCTTTGGTCACCTTCACATCTTTGCCGAAGGTGAAAGCAATGGGCTTTCCCTCAGATTCAGTGCATTGCATGGCAATGTCTGAAGGCAAAAGAACGGTGGTACCGTCGTGGGCAATCGCCCAGTTGAGGGCTTGTCCGGCTTCGATGTTGACAATTAGTTTTCCGTCCGGTGAATTCAGTTGATATTGCTGTGCTTGTGCCGTCAATGCACAAGAAAGCAATAGGCTGGCGAAACAAGTGCTGATTCTGTTCATTTTTATTTGATTATTGATTATGAATATTTGTTTAATTCCGTGGATATTTAACCGGAATAGCCATCATTTCTTCTAAGAAGAGAGGGTCGTCGAACTGGCAAGTCTGTCGGTTGTATTGTCCCCCCGGAGTGTCCCATAGCATTGGGCACATGCCGCGCGAGTAGATGGCTTCGGTTACGGAAACACAGAAGAGTCTTATCACTTCCTTTGTTCTGTTTCTGGAGTCGGCGCAATATTCGCCTATGATGACGGGGATTCCTTTGTCTACGCAATTCTTCTTCAGTAGGTCCATATTGTCGTTCAGTTCCTTGAAGTCAGCTTCCGTTCCCCAGCTTTCCCGGCCTACACCCCAATCGACAACCTCGCCTCCACCCAGTATGGCAAAGTTTGCGGGAGTATAGTAATGCACTGTAAGAGCAAGTCGGTTTGCGGGATCATTCGGCATCTTGAACAAGGGGTCGTAAGCATACTCCAAGTTGGTGTTGTAGATTTCCACCAACAGATGACGTTTGGCGTTGTTGCCGCCACTGTTTCTTACTATGTCGACAAAGAGCTGGTTGAGGTCGTTCACGTATCCCAGTGCCTTTGCCTTGTCGGCTTCACTACCGCTCCACGGAGTCCAAATCTCATCGTATCCGATTTCATTCATTGGCTCGAACAGTAAGTGGTCACCGTACTTTTCGAAGCGTTCACATATCTGTTTCCAGATGGAAGTGAATTTTTCTTTTGCTTTGCTGTCGGTGGGTACTTGTTTAATCCATTCGTTTTCGTGGTGGATATTGATGATAGCCACCATGCCACAGTCGAGGGTCCAGTTTAGGATTTTCTCTACGCGGTCCATCAGGTCAGGATGCACTTTGAAGTCGTCGGACAGCAGATTGCCCCAGCTGACCGGTATGCGCAGAGATGAGTAGCCCGCTTTGGCATATCCTTCAATGATTTCTTGTGTGATAATAGGGCTTCCCCATGCTTGTTCGTAATTGAGAATGTTGCTTGGGTCTATCCAGTCGCCCACGGCATCCAGCGTGTTGCCTAGGTTGATGCCCAGTCCCATTTCGTTAATCAGTTGGTGGGTTGTGAGATTCTCGCGTACAGTGTATTTTTCCGGTTCATCGCTTTGGATATAGGCCGCCTGCTCCACGTTGATTTCTTGTACATGCTCCTTTACGCTGACGGTGATGATGGCGTTGCGCACGTCGGGCGTAGTGTTGGGTTCTACGGTTATGTTATAGATTGCCTGTACGGGAGTGCTGCTTTCCGAGGTTACTTTGCACCATGCTTCCGAACTTTGGAAAGTGGCTGGTTCATTGGGGGTGATACCGAATTTCTTGCTACCACCCGTTTGTTCAAAATGGAAGGAAGTAGGCTCTACGATGATTTTCAGTTCTTTTTTATCGTCAGAGCAAGCCGTCATCAGAAACAGAATCAGGCTGGTCAATAGGGTTTCCTTGAAGATTTGTACCATGATATTCATTGATTTTCTCTTTAATAATTGCGGTGTATTCATTTTTTAGACGCTGATTCAGCTGAATCAGCGTCTAAAAGTTTAAAAGAGCGGTGTCACTTTATGTTAATTCTGTGTCTGAATTCAATTTATTGAATTATTGTATCTTGACAATTCGGAAATTATCAAAATACATTTCGATGTTGTATGGACCATTACCGCTGGGGTTGGTCATCTGGAGTGCCAGCTCTTCGCCACTCCGGCTTTGGAATTTGCCCCAGGTAGCTTCATCCACGAGTGCAGAGAGCGGAATGCTGCATTGCATCCACTGGCCTACTTCGGTCTTTCCAGTGAAATCGCTCATAGGACGATAGTCCGTGTAGTTGTGTGCCTCGTTTCCTTTGAGGTAGATACGGAAGACAGGACCTTCGCCATATTCTTGCGCTACAAAACACTCGAACTGTAAAGCTAGTTCGGAAGTCGGTGTAGCGGCAGGCAAGAAGGCGGCATCAATATTCCATACAGCGGTGTTCTGCAATTGTCCCCACCACCAGTTCCATGCAGAAAGTTCACCGGCCAGCTGATAGCATTGCCCGTCGGAGAAGTAGGGGGGTACCGAACCGTCGGCTGTGATGGCTGTGGCAAATCCGCCCCATGAGAAGGAACCGATGTCATCGTAGTTGAGCACGATATTCTCCAGAGGATAGAAGCCCGGAACTTCGGCAGTGCCGCCCATTGTGGTGATGGCGAGTGAGCAAGTGCCTTGTGGTGGGCGCGGCATGGTGAAGGTAAGCACATCGTTGGCTTCGCTTATAGTAACAGTAGAGAGGTCTACGGAGCGGTTGCCCATTGTGATGGAGGCGATGTCCATGAAATTCTGTCCCAGTACGGTAACAGTAGTACCCGTGATAGGCATCATGGAACTTACCTTGTTGATGCTCGGTGGAAGAGCTGTACGGCGGAAGGGAGTGAATGCCGCTGCCGTATAGCATTCTACTACCAGACTTCCTTCATCAATCAGTCCTGCCGGTGCCTTGAAGGAAATTTCACTGAAATCTTTGTTTACTGTAAATTCTGTTATTTCTGTTGATACGGGAGCATCGGTAATGTCACCTTCGGCTGTGGTGAAGTAGATACGCTGGATTTCGTAGAAATTGCCTCCTATTACGCGTAATGGTGTTCCTACCTCTACGGGGAAAGTAGTGGCGATGCGGGTAATATAGGGTGCAGGCGAGAGCACGTGCATCGAGTAGATGGCTGTGCCGTGCGTAGTTTCTATACGTAGTTCATCCTTCAAATCGGGATTGGCGCCAACCAGCGGTAAATCTGCGGGAATGGTGAGGATGAGATTGGTAGATGTGCTGTAGTTACTGTTGAATGAAACTTCTTGTTGATTGATGAATACTTTTTTCACACCGTTCAAGTTTTCACCGATAGCCACAATCATGGTACCTGGATTTACGTCAGTAAAGGTACTGTCGGCTTTCTCGGGGTCTGTCAGGCGAATGTGGTGGATGACGGGGATACCGCCGCCTTCATCGTCGTTACAAGCGGTGAAGAGATTGCATGCCAGCATAATGGTCAGCAATATTAAGGGAAAATGGATATGTTTCATGTTATAATAGTAAAATTAGATAATGAATGTATCGTTTGACTTATTCACTGAACTCATAGGCTACCGGTTCTTCATTCAGCAGCGGGTTCTGGATGATGTCGCTTTCCGGATAGGGCATCATGATGTTGTTGTGGGTAATTTCGACATTTTCGCCCGGTTCCTGCCAATTTTCCACACCTTCGAGGAAGACATCACCGTCGTATTTACCGAAGTGCAGATAGCCGTCCTCATCTTTCACAATGTTGTCAACTGTATAACCTCGGTGCTGGTTCTGGAAATAATTGAGCATGTAGTCGGGTCTCCAATGATACCACGACACCATGTCATACCAGTTGCAATACTCCATAGAAAATTCGACGCGACGTTCACGGATAATGTCTTCAAAGGTGATGCTTTTCTTACGTGGAATACAGGCACGGTCGCGGACAAGATTCAATGCTTCCAGACCGGGGCCGCCGGTCAATTCTTCATTGTTGCCGAGACAAGCTTCGGCATAGGTGAGATAAACATCGGCCAAACGCAAGATGTAGGTGTTAAGCGGAGAATTCATTGACTGGATATAGCCATCGTTGTCATCATCGGGACCGCCGGGCACGCCTTTCTTGATGCTGGAGGTGTTGCCGTCGTAGGTGTATCCACCATTGGCAATACAAATATAGGGATAATATGTTCCCGGAGTGCAGAACGTTGCGTTGCGGCGTATGGTATCGCCTACTTCATATTGCTGAAGCATATCAATGCTGGCTTGGTAACTACTCCAGACGTTAATGCCACCAGTCATCGTGCTGTTACCCGCAAGGTCGGCAAGCAGGGTGTTGCATACTCCCCAATCACCTAACGGTACCCATTGCATGGCGATGAGTGATTCCGGATTGTTGTTATGTTTGTATTTGAAGAGGTCTTCGTAGCGGTCGTAAAGGGCGATTCCGCTGTTCTCTATCACGTCGGCTGCTATCTTTTTTGCCAGTTCCAGGTCTGTATTGTCTCGTGTACCTCCTTTCCATCCAGAACGGGCAAGGTAGGCTTTGGCCAACATTCCTTTGGCTCCCCAACTGCTGACGCGGCCTTTGGCCATCGGCACTTCGGGGAGGTTCTCAGCTGCGAAGGTCAGGTCGCGAATCACCAATTCAAACACATCCTCTTCGCGATGGAGGGGTTGGATGGGGTTGGCTACCACTTTGTCGTTATCTTCAATGATAATGACTGGTCCCCAAAGACGCACCATGTAGAAGTAGGCACAGGCACGCATCAGGCGCGCTTCGGCAATGGCGGTCAGTTTAGCCTGTTCGCTTACGTTGCTGCTGCATTTGGTCTTCACGTCACTGATGGCGGCGTTTGCCATGGTGATGACCGAATAGAATCCTTTCCAGGCAGCGGCAAGATTGTCGTTCAATGCCGTTACCTTGAAGTTGGTAAATTCTGGGGAACCCCAGCGGCTGAAGTTGTCGTTAGCCCGGTTACTGCCCAGCGGCACGATGGAACGCTGGTTGAGGTCGAACCAGGCACGATTGTAGAGCGGGGCTGTAGCCGCTTGTAAAGCTTTATCGGAAGTGTAGAAGGTTACATCCACGTAGTTGCCTTCGGGAGCACGTTCCAGAAAAGAGTCGCTGCACGCTGTGAGCAGGAGGAGCGACGATATAAGGGTGAGAAATCTGTATTTCATGTTATTTGTCTTTTTTAGTGATATTTGCTGGAAAATGGAGTGATTCTTTCTAAGTCCGAACGTATAGATACGCTGAGAGGGGTAACGGGCATCGTCCACACCCCGCAAGAGGACATTGTAATTCAATGCGCCTATTTCAGGGTCGTATCCTTTGTAGCCACTGATGGTGCAAAGGTTCTGAATATTGACGTAGAGCCGTATATTGTCTATTTGTAAATGGCGCAGCCACTTTCGGGGGAATGTATAACCCAATGAGATGTTCTTTATACGGAGATAAGAGGCATCTTCGATAAAACGGCTGGAGATACGGTTGTTGTCATTGGCGCTACTGGTGGTGACACGCTGTACTTTGGCTCGGTCGGCATTGACGATATAGACGTTGGAGAGCTCTTCATCGCCCACTTCGGGGTCGTGCATTCCAATCAAAGCAATGTCGGTGGCTTCTTTCAGCAAGTTGCTGTTTCGCATGGGGTCGGTAAACGTGCGGCGGATTAGGTTGACGGCTTTATTGCCTACCGAACCGTTAAGGAAGATGTTGAGGTCGAATCCTTTATATGCGAAATAGTTGTTGAATCCGAAGGTGAACTTAGGAGCTGGATTACCCAAGAATGTACGGTCTTTTTCATCGATTACACCATCTTCGTGAAGGTCTTCGTAAATGTAGTCACCTACCCAGATACCATTTTTGCTTATTTGTTGACCCTTGGGAATTGCTATACGTATGCGATTGCCCGCTTCGTCGAGCTGGAAGTTGCCGTCAGCATCTTTCTTGTAGAAGTCGCTCTCTTCTTTGAACATACCGATGACTTTATAACCGTAGAACTGCCCGACCGGTTCGCCCACCATAGTGTAGGTCAGCGTTTCATTTCCGTTGATGCCCGAGATTGCCGATGACTCGGAGTAGAGTTTTGTTACTTCGTTGCGGTTGATGGAGAAGGTGAGTCCGGAAGTCCAGGTAAAGTCGTGGGTCAGGATGTTGCGTGTATTCAGTGTAAATTCCACACCCTTGTTGGTCATGGCACCGGCGTTGACCCACGGTGCACCGATGAGTCCACTTACATAGGTGGGCAATGAGGCTTGCATCAAGAGGTTGTCGGTCTTCTTGTAATAAGCGTCGGCAATCAATTCCACGCGGTTGTCGAAGAGGGCGAGGTCTAGGCCGATGTTATAGGAGTTGGTTTCTTCCCATTTCAAGCTACGGTTGGGGTAGTTTCCGGCATAGAATCCGGTTCCCCAGATGGAAGCTGCCGAAGCCATGGTTACACCGTAGGCATAAGAGCCTGCCCATTGGTTACCTACCACACCCCACCCTAAGCGAAGTTTTAGGGAGTTGATGGCTTCCACGTCTTTAAGGAAGGCTTCGTTGTTGACTTTCCATGCCAATGCTACAGAGGGAAACCAACCCCAGCGGCTTTCCTTGGCAAAGGATGAAGAACCATCGGCACGGAGGGTGGCGGTCAGCAAGTAGCGGTCGGCAAAGTTATAGTTCAGACGGCCGAAGTAAGACTCGATGGCGGATGAACCGCGTGAGCTGTTGGCTTTGGCGGTAGTGGCGTCTCCGGCATTCAATTCGTGAACCGAGTTGAAGAGGAAGTTGGTACGGCTTCCGTCCAAAGATTCCCAGTTGTTTTCTTGCGCTTCGTGACCGGCCATGACCGAAACGTTGTGCTTGCCGAAAGTACCATTGTAAGTAAGGTAGGTCTTCAAAGTCCAGTTACTTCCGTTACCTGCCGAGCGGCTTGCCGAAGATTGTTGTTTGAAGAATTCATAGTCGTAGGAAGGAGTGAACCGATAACCGGTGTTGTAGTTGTAGTTGGCTGCATACTCTGTGCGGAACACCAATCCTTTCCATAATTTGATGTCAGCAAAAGCATTGACGTAAACCTGTGTACTGCGGCTGTAGTTTTCGTTTTGGATAAGGTCGGAGAGGGGATTGGAGAAGTAAGTTCCATACATATTCTCCGTCTGCATACCGAAACTTCCGTCCGGATTGCGGGCGGGTACCTCGGGAAGCTGGTTCAGGGCATTATAGATGGCACCCGAACCGTCTACGCTGTTGGTTTGTTTGGTACGTGCCACTGAAGCACGCAAGCCGGTAGTGAGCCATTTGTTAATATCGTTGTCCATGTTGACACGGAAAGAGAAACGTTCGAAATCGGAACCGAACACGATACCGTCTTGTTGCAGGTAACCGCCCGATAAGGAGTATTTCATGTTTTGCGAACCGCCGGAAATGTTTATTTGATGGTTGTGCATCGGTGCTGTGCGGAAGATTTCGTCCTGCCAATTGGTTCCTTCACCAAGGAGTGTGGGATCTTTAAACTCCTCGCGTTCACCGAAACCGATTGTGGCAGCGCGGAGGTTCTGATAAACGGCATATTCGGGAAGCGACAATGTTTTCAACTTCTTGGGAAGTTGCTGGAGGGCATAGTAACCTTCGTAGGAAACTTTGGTCTTGCCCGTTTCGCCCTGACGGGTAGTGATAAGTACCACACCATTGGAGGCGCGGCTACCGTAGATGGCAGTGGCAGAAGCGTCCTTCAAAACCTCCATAGATACGATGTCCGATGGGTTGATGGAACTGAGTACACTACTGTTACCGTTATTGTTACCCGATATGGCTACACCGTCGATGACGTAGAGCGGTTCGTTGCCGTTCAGGGAGTTGATGCCACGGATACTGACGGAGATACCGCCACCCGGAGTACCGGAGTTCTGCGTTACTTGTACACCGGCGGCGCGTCCTTGCAAAGCTTGGTCGAGCGAGGTGACTACGGATTTTTTCAGTTCGTCACCCGTCACGCTGACCACGGAACCGGTCAAGTCACTGCGTTTCATCGTACCGTAACCTACAACTACTACTTCGTCCAACATTTCGTTGTCCTCTTGTAATTGCACGTCTATACGGCTGTTTTTTCCGACCTTTATTTCTTTGGAACGGTAGCCGATGTAGGAAACAATCAAAGTCTGCCCTTGTCCTGCTTGGACGGAATAACGTCCGTTGAGGTCGGTGGTACCACCGGCTTTGGTCTCTTTTACTATAACGGTGGCTCCTACAAGTGGTTCACCGTCCGATTCTGACTGAACGATACCGGAAATCATTTTACTTTGTCCGTACATGGAGATTGTACCCCAAAACATCAGCACAATGGCAAGCAATTGCTTTAATTTTGCCCATTGCCATTGTGGACGTACATTTGCGCGTAACTTCATAATACTTTAATTTAAGATTTAAAAATATAAGAAATGACTGATTTGAAAGTCACTGCAAATATGAACTGTTTTGGCAATAATGTAGGCTTGTTATGTTTTAAATAGTGTACCTTTATGTTTCAAGTTATCATTTTAGACTGCGGATGTAATCAGATGGTGATATTCCAAATTCATTCTTGAAGTTTACAGTGAACCTTTTTGGAGAACTGAATCCCACCTCATAGGCAATTTCTGCAATTTGTTTCTGGCTTTCCTTTAGAAGTTGCTTACTGCGCTTCAAACGGATAATCCGGATGAATTCTGCCGGACCTTTACCGGTGATACACATCAGCTTTTTGTAGAGATGGCTACGACTCAACCCCAATTCTGCTCCTAACATTTCCACAGAGAAGTCGGAATCACTCATGCGCTCTTCTACTATTTTGATAGCTTTTTCAATAAATTGTTCGTCTAGTGGAGTGATTGTTATTTCATTAGGTGTCACTTCTATTTTCTGACTGAATTTACGATGGCTTTTTTCTGTCCATTCAATAAATTTCCTGATGCGCAGCTTTAGTAATTTGAAGTCAAAAGGCTTTACGATATAGTCATCGGCTCCTTGCTCAAATCCTTCACTTTTGTATTCTTCTGCCATACGGGCTGTAAGCAATATAACGGGAATGTGGGACCATTGCATGTTTGTTTTGATTTGCCGACATAGCTCTGTTCCATTCATCACTGGCATCATGATGTCGCTTATTACAATATTGACACTGTTTTTTTCTAATATCTTCAATGCCTCTGCTCCATTGTAGGCAACCTGTATGGCGTATTCATCGGACAGGTATTCAGACATGAAACTACAGAAATCCTTGTTGTCGTCCACCAACAAGATGGTATACCGCAATTCTTCCGCATTTGGAACGGGAAGTTCATTCGGAGCTTTGTCATTGTTTAGCAGTTCCGGAAGTAATTCCTCCTTTTCACTGGCATATGTGACGATAGGCAATTTAACGGTAAATACGGAACCTTTAGGAAAATTGTCTGTAACGGAGATTGTTCCTTTGTGTAGATGTACATATTCGTTTGCAATATGCAGGCCGATTCCACTGCCGGTTTTTTCCGAAGTTTGTTGCACCTGATAAAAACGTTCGAAGATATGTTTCTTGTCTTTGTCTATGATACCTTGTCCGTTGTCTGCCACACAGATGCATACATTGTCATCTTCGCGATAAAGATGTACATTGATTTCTCCTTTATCAGGAGTGTATTTGAAGGCATTGGACAACAAGTTGTTCATTACTTTTTTTATTTTAACCGGATCGAAGGACATGTTCAGGTTTTCTACTTCGCACATGAAACAGAAGCTGATGGTATGGTCAAGAGCATACTCTTGAAAAGTACTGCAAATCTCGCGGATAAAGTTGACAATATCTCCCGATTTGTAATGAGCTGTCTCGGCTCCTACATCCAGTTTCCGGAAATCAAGCAGAGAGTTTATCGATGTAAGTAATTGTTGTGCATTTTTATTGATTGTATTTAGTTTTTTGCGTATTCCGTCATCCAGGGTTTCTGACAATAACATTTGTAACGGGCTAATGATAAGCGTCAGTGGTGTACGTAAATCATGGCTTATATTTGTAAAGAACTTTAGCTTCATCTCATTCAGGAGCAACTTTTGTTCTTGCTCCAGTTTTGCTCGTTGTTGCTCCAGTCTTATGTTGTGATGCTTTTTGAATCGGTATATTACATAGGATATTATACCAATGGCAAACAATATGTATAAGATGATAGCAACATTACATAAATATATTGGAGATGAAACGGTTATATTCAACTCACTAGCTTCGTCATTCCATATACCGTCACTGTTACAAGCTTTAATCAATAGTTTGTAATTGCCAGGAGGAAGGGTGGTGAAAGCTACTTTGTTCTCGTTTGTATAGTACCATTGGGTATTTAATCCTTCCAGTTTATAGGCATATCTTATTTTATCAGCATTCAGCAAATCGCCTGCGGCAAATTCGATGGAGATTAAATAATCGTCATATCTGACAGACAATGATGGGGTTCTGCCAAGTACAGTTGTTAATAGTTTACGCCCTTCATATATTGAGTCTACTTCTATATGTTGATTGCCAATGGTCAGATTTGTAAAATACACCTTTGCCAGCGGTCGGCTCTTTTCGGTCAGCTTGTTCGGATTTATAGATGTATAGCCACTGGTGCCTCCCAGCAGTAAATCTCCGCTGGACAATTTACAAGCGGAATGGGAGTTGAAATGATTTTCTGGCAATCCGTCTCTGGTAGAAAGATTCTTGAAAGAAAAGTCTACTCTTTCCTGGGTGTCTGGGGTTACTTCCAATATAGACAATCCGTTACTTGTTGCAAGCCACATGTTACCATGATTGTCTTGGGTTATACTGTTAATGAGATTGTCACACAATCCGTTGTTTACGTCGAACCAGTGTAGTGAATCATTTTTTAAGTCCCAGGCAGTCAATCCTTGTTTATGGGCTAACCACAATATATCTCTGTCGTCCTTGAATACAGTGGAAATGAAGAGCTGCTTGAATGGCTGTGTCTCTTTTCGATTGGCATAAATCATTTCGGGTTTTCTCGTCACGATGTCCATTACACAGAGTCCGTATGTAGTCCCGATATACATTTTGTCTCCATAGTCATAACAGATATTGAGTACATTGATATTATTCCCATCAGGTAGTAGATAACTTGTCGCAGTATTTGCGTCCGGATTAAAACAAACCAAAGTTTCCAGTACATAACCTATCCATAAGTTTCCATATCGGTCTTCCTTCATACTCCATACGCCACTGTATGGCAGTTGGCTGTTCTCTGGAGTAAAATGGCGAATACTGTTGTTCTCATAGCAGAACAATCCGTCTTGATAACTTCCTGCCCAAATCCGTCCTTTATGGTCTTCGAGAAGACTGATGATGGCTATGTCGGGGATGGATAGTTTGCGAATGGCAAATCCTTTTTGCTTTTCTTTTACATAAAGTCCGTTCCCATCTGTTCCCAGCCAAATGTTTCCGGCCTTATCCTCTAAAATGGAGGCTATATCACCGCATTCTTTATGCTGGGTATCAATAAATTCATGGAAGCTTTCGTGATAATAAGAAACTCCTTTTTTGAAATTTCCTAACCAAATGACGCCTGAATCATCACGGTAGATTGTATTTATTCTGTTGGAAGCAAGGGATGTGGAAGACATAGGGGTATTCAGGAGGTTGACAAGGTTATCATTTACGTAGTCATAAATGAATACTCCTTTATGGTCCGTTCCTATCCAGACATGTCCGTTCGAGTCATCCAGTATGCTCCTTACCGCATTACTTTTTGTCTCTATTTTGGAATGGAGATTGATTTGGTTCCATTCCGATTTTATGTTTTTCTTATAGAATATTTGTTCATCGGTATATGAATATAGCCAGATGCCTCCATGATAATCAATGTATATGTGCTTTTCGATAATAGAGTTGGAGGGTAAGCTGATGTTATCTACCCGTTTACATTTCTTTGCGTTGTTCTCTAGTTTCAATAAGGTCGAATTCCAAAGAAGATATAGGTTTTCACCATCATCGCTGATACTCAGTTCCGGAGTTTCTTCTGGAAAGTTTTCTATTTTGAATGTTTTAAGGGTTTTATGAGAAAAATTGAAGTAAAAAGCATTTTGGCCTTGCAGTACCCATAAATTGTGTCTTTTGTCAACATGTACTTTGTAGGTACCATTTATCTGGATGCCTATTTTAAGGAGGTATGAGGGAATATCGGTAATGAAGTTGTCTTTGTCTCGGTCGTATATACAATATCTTGCCTCGCTTCCAATCCACAAATTGCCCAAACCGTCTTCCTGTAAGTTCCAGATGTCGTTAGACAATAAAGAATGGATGTCTTTTTCTTTGGGTTGATACACTTTAAAGCTATATCCGTCGTATCGGTTCAATCCATTGGCGGTCCCTATCCATAAAAAGCCTTCACAGTCTTTCAATATGGTTTTTACGTTATTGTTTGAAAGCCCGTTTTCTACTTTCAGATGGCGAAATACATACGGAGTTTGTCCTGCTAACGGCAGATAAGCCAGTAACAGAATAATGAGGGGGAACACTAATTTGTGTAAATAGTTTGTAAAAGACATACTATATAATCTGAAATTGAATTCTCAAAGATAGCAATATCTTATTTAAATAAACGTAAATATGTTGCATTAATAGGTCTGTAATGTTGCATCGCGGTCGTATAAGTCTTAAACATGTCATCCGTTTGTTGTCTTGCGTGTCTTGAAGTGTTTTTCTCATTTATTATTCAACATTTATTTCATACCTTTGCAGGGAAGGACTGGTTCCTGCCAATATGATTAACCTTCTAATACTTTATCGAAAATGAACAGATTCATCATTTTATTTTTATTCTCTTTGGGAATATTGTCAACATGTGTATTTGCCGTAGAGGTGATTCCACTGAATGAAGGATGGAATTTCCACCGGGGTTTTCAGGCACCTGCTTCGGAAATAGTGAAGGTTACTTTGCCTCACACTTGGAATGCGGGCGATGGCATGTTTGGCAATGCCGATTATTATAGGGGATTATGCAATTACAGTCGTAAGTTGTCTGTTCCTGCCCATTATCGGGGCAAACGTTTTTTCTTGAAAGTGATGGCTGCACAGACGGTTGCCGACATTTTTATCGACCATCATTTTGTGATGCAACATAAGGGTGGTTATACGGCATTTGTGGCAGAATTGACTGATTTCCTGGTCCCGGGAACAGAAAGTGTATTGGAAATTCGTGTCAGCAATGCTCAGACTATGGATATCGCTCCCATTTGCGGTGACTTCAATATGTTTGGCGGGTTGTATCGGGGAGTGGAGCTGCTGGTAACGGAGGATGTCTGCATAGAACCTGCTTATTATGCCTCTTCAGGTGTATTTTTCACTCAGTCCGATGTATCGGAGAAAAAGGCCCATTTGAAAATTGAAGCACTGCTTTCGGCAAGGGAAACTACTGTGACCGGTTGCGAGGTGGAGTTTCAACTATATGACAAGGAAAAGTTGCTTTGCCGTGTTGCCAGTGCAGAGGTGGGTGAGGATAAAAAGGTGGTGATGGACATGGTGCTTGAAAGGCCTCATTTGTGGGATGGAGTGAAGGACCCCTATTTATATAAAGGAGTGGTGATATTGCGTAAGGATGGGAAAGAGATAGACCGCCGCGAAGAAGAGATAGGTTTCCGCTACTTTCATGCCGATGCGGAGAAAGGTTTCTTTCTGAATGGAAAGCCTTATCGTTTGAATGGCGTGAACCGGCATCAGGACAGGGCGGAACGCGCTTCGGCATTTTATCCGCAAGACCATGACGAAGATTTGGACTTGATGCAGGAAATGGGATGCAATGCCGTGCGTCTTTGCCACTATCCGCAAGCCAAATACATGCATCAACAGATGGACAAGCGGGGACTGGTGGCATGGGTTGAGATTCCTTTTGTCAATGTTTATGTGAATAATCCTGCTTATGATGAAAACTTGCGCCTGCAATTGAAGGAACTGATTTTACAGAACTACAATCACCCCTGCATTTTGTTCTGGGGGCTGTTCAATGAGATAAATTCCGGTTGGCTGGACCGTCCTTCGCGTATGGCGGCAGAGCTTCATGCTTTGGCCCGTCAGTTGGACTCGAGCCGTCCCACTATGGGAGCCAGTAATCAGGATGACGACTTCAACGGATTCACCGACCTGATTGCTTTCAACAAGTATTTCGGCTGGTATGGCGACAACATGGATGACATGGGGCGCTGGATAGACCGCGAGCATGCAGCACATCCGGAGCGGAAGATGGGCATCAGCGAGTATGGTGCCGGGGCATGCGTATTCCAGCAGGCAGACTCGCTGAGGCATCCGGAACCGTGGGGGCAATGGCATCCCGAAAACTGGCAGACTTATTATCATGTGGAGAATTGGAAACAGCTTCAGGAACGTGAATTCTTGTGGTGTAACTTCATCTGGTGCATGTTCGACTTTTCGGCGGCAGGCCGTAGGGAGGGGACCATTATGGGACGCAATGATAAGGGGCTGGTGACTTACGACCGGAAAATAAAGAAAGATGCCTTTTACTTTTATAAGGCAAACTGGAATCAAGAAGATAAGTTTGTATATATCGCAGGAAAACGATTGGTAAACAGAACCCGCAAAACTGTTGATGTGCAAGTATTCAGCAATAGCGGAGCTGCCAAATTGTATATCAATGGCAAAGCATATGGGACTGCAAAACCTGATTCCGTAAATGTACTGGAATGGAAAGGCATTGTATTGGATACCGGTGAAAATAGAATTGAAGTCAGGAACAAATATGGAGCGGATTGTTGTGTATGGATATGTCCTTTTTAATTTTCATCAGGCGCGGAATGTATAGGAGAACCACGGAGAATAATGAACCGTGACATGCTGTGCAGTCTGCGCCTGATGGCTTTAATATGTGATTTTCTGTAAATCCGTATTCGGTCCGTGGACTACCAGTTTCCCGTCCGGTTGGATGTCTATGGGGTCGATGAATACCATTCGTTCGTCACCAGTGGTTTCGGTGCGTCCATGATAGACACAGTAGAGGCGGTTGTGAATATCGATGAGCATACAATGCCCGGTTCCGGTCACGATGCCGCCTTGCTCTGTATCCTTTTGCAGCACCGGATTGTTGGCAGCTTTTGTGAATGGTCCTAAGGGGTTCTGGGAGGTAGCATAACCCACCGCATAATTTTTCCCTCCGAAAAAGTTTGCAGAGTACAGCATATAGTAAAGATTTTTGTGCTTCACGATATACGAACCTTCTGTCCAGCGTCTGTTGACTTCATGTGAAGTCACCGAGCGGTTCTCCCATTCCGCTTGAGGGTCGTCCATTGTCTGGGGCGGGCAAAGCAGTGCTACCGGTTCTCCGATGATACCAGAGAAATCTGGTTTCAGTTCCACGCCGTAAATCCAACTTTCCTCAATCTCGTCAAACCAGCCCTTTTCTTTGGCCCATGTTGAAACTTCGCTGTCAACGGCATGTTTGTAGCAGCAGCGGGAGTAGTAGAGGTAGGTCTTTCCGGAAGCATCGTCAAAGAGTATGTTTGCGTCGATGATAGGATAGCCGGGGTCGAATACCGGTTGGTTGAACAGCTCTTTGAAAGGGCCGGTAGGCTTATCGGCTACGGCTACACCGATACGGAAGTTCTCTTGCTCCTTAGTGGGATTTTCCTTCCAGTTGGCGCTGAACCATAGGTAGTATTTGCCGTCCCGTTCATACACTTCGGGTGCCCAGAAACAGTCGGTGGTCCATGAGTCGGAGGTGCCGCCTTGATAGATGGGACCCTCGTCTGTCCATGTCACCAGGTCATCGGAGGAGTATACTTTAAAACCGTTCGATACTCCGCCCGTTCCGTACATATAGTATTTGCCGTCGGAAGCTTTCAGTAGGAACGGGTCTCCGAAGGCCATGGGCAGGGGATTCTGATATGCTACTTTCTTGTTTCCGCATGATGTTGACAGTAAGGCCAGTAAAAACAGTGTCAATGTGAAAAAAGTGTGTTTCATCTTGTTATAATTTTAATGGTGAAGTAATGAAAAGTGTTTGTATCCGCAAAGTAAACATAATATAGGGAAAGCAGCAAGGAAATTAGATAGAATGCAATCTTTTCATTATTTTTGTGCATCATTCCAAATAATTCTTTGATGGAACAGTCATTTTCGGATATATCGCTATACCACGAGTACCGGTCGGCGAGGGAGACAGAACATTTGGTGTCGCAGAAAACCTGGGATGACCTCAATCTGGATGATTTTTTCGAATGGGCTGACCGTACCTCTTCTTGTGTGGGCCGACAGTACCTCTACGACGTGTTGCATTACAACCGTCTTTCGGAGATTTCGGAACAAGAGGAAGTGATTCGTAAGCTTTCTGCTGACAAGGAGTTGCGTGCAGAAATCCGGTCGGAGTTGCGGAAACTGGATACGCCGGATGCTTATACCATTGCATCGCTATTCTCCATTTCCCATCCCGTGTATTCCCGCCGCTTTTACCGTTTGCTGACTATCTTGCAATTCGCGCCTTTTGTTTTGTTGGGAATAGTTTACATTACGTCTTCGCTTTATGTTTTGGGGATTTTGTGCACATCGGTATTGGTGAACATGGTACTGCACTATCGCAGCAAGGCGCGGATTCAGGGCTATTTCTTTTCCATTCCTCAGTTATGGCAGTTGCTCAGACAAGCGGAGAAGTTGGCACAGATTCCGTTGTGTGCATCCGTGCATCGGGATATCCAAAAGACTTTGCAGGCATTGCATCCGTTGCGAAAGAAACTTTCCACTTTCCGTTTCAGTATCAGACTGGAGAGCGACATCGCCATTTTCGCTTATTTCTTCACCGAGATAGTGAATGTGTTTTTTCTGCGGGAAGTTATTCCGGTTTCCAAGGCTTTCTTTCTATTGCAGGGTAGACAGGAACAGATTGAAGAGGTTTTCCGCTATTTCGGATTGGTGGATGTGCTTTGCTCTGTTTCCGAACTCCGGAATGGGCTGCCTTATTATGTTTTACCGGAAGCTTGCAGCGAGGGTGAAACGTTTCATGCAGAAGGGCTTTATCATCCGCTTATAGAACGTTGTATCCCTAATGACATTACACTCTGTGGCAAATCTGTCCTTGTTACCGGCTCCAATATGTCCGGTAAGACAACTTTTATCCGTGCCATCGGACTTAACCTGCTTTCCGCACAAGTGCTCCATACTTGTTTTGCTCGCAGTTTCCGTTTTCCTATGGATACTGCGTTATATTCTGCTATCCATCTGGAGGATAGTCTGATGGAGGGAAAAAGTTTCTTTCTGCAGGAGGTGCAAATTGTTCGAGAGATGCTGGAAGCCGGAAAGGAGTGTTGGCGGTTTTTCCTGCTGGACGAGTTGTTCAAGGGGACGAATACGGTGGAACGGATAGCTATAGCCAAAGCTGTGCTGTCTGCTTTGGCGCACAAGAACAGTATTGTGTTTGCTTCCACTCACGATGTCGAACTGGCTTCCTTACTTGAGGACGAATATGAATTGTTTCATTTTTGTGAGTGTGTTGCCGACAATACATTGTCTTTTGATTATAAGTTGAAGCCGGGACCGGTGACGGAACGTAATGCCATCCGGATTATCGAGATGTGCGGCTATCCGCAGGAAGTGGTCAGGGAAGCATATCGGCTTTCAGAGGAGGATGTCCTATAATTTTATTGCTTGTTTTTACGGGGTGGGTGGTTTGCTATACCTCCTTCCTGATACCTTCTGAGAGGGGGTGCAATGACTCAAGGACTGAATGGCATTCAGTCCCTGAGTGAAAGGCTTTCAGTCCCTGACTGAATCCGGTTCGTTCAGTGAGTGAGATGAAAAGGCATGGGAATGCAGGCAGATTGTACTTATATTTGTAATATAATATAAATGGGTACGAGGGCCGGGTCTCTTTTTCCCTTTCAATTATCCAATCAGGAGATTTATGTTTTTCCCCTTCATTTTCTCAATATTCTCTTTCGAGATATGATTGTCTGTGATGAAGGAGTTCACCATAGTTATCGACCCTAAACTTGCGAATGCGCTTATCCCGATTTTGGAAGAATCGGCTACCAGGATGACTTCTTCGGCAGCCTTTATCATGGCCGATTTTACCATCAGGTCGCTGAGGCTTGGATAAGTCAGGCTCATGTCCGGAGATATTCCTGCTGTGGCGAGGAATAATTTGTTGGCATGGAAACCTTTGAGTGAGTCGGCTGCCATCTTTCCGGTCAGTGAAAGGGTAGGCGCTTTGAACTCTCCTCCCGTCACGATGAGGGTGATACCGGGATTCTCGCCCAATATCAACGCTATGTTCAGTGCATTGGTGATGACAGTGAGCTCTTTGTATTGCGTAAGTAGTTTGGCTATTTCTGTAGTGGTGGAACCTGAATCGAGAATGATGCATTCGCCTTCGCGGATAAACGATACCGCTTTTCGGGCTATTTCTCTTTTTTCTTCAATATGGTTTTGGTTGAAGACCTTTCCGGTCTTTGCAAATGAGCCTACGTCTTTTAGGAAAGCTCCACCATGTTCTCTTTGGATATACCCTAATTTTTCAAGGGCTTCCAAGTCTTGTCTGATTGTAACATCCGTAACATTGAAAATCCTGCTTAATTCTTGAACTTTTGCATGTCCGTCTTCGCGGATTAGGTCCAAAATCTTGACTCTTCTTTGGTTTAGTGCCATATCTACTTTATATATTGTTATATCTTGTTGTTCCTGCGATACTCTTGGATATCTTTGATAGCTATAATTTTCAGCTGGAACTTTTCTGCTATTTCTAGTAATTGAGGCAAACGGGCCATTGTTCCATCCTGGTTCAGTATCTCAATGAGGGCGCCACCGGGTGTCAATCCTGCCATTCTTGTCAGGTCTAGCAAGGCTTCCGTATGTCCGTCGCGTCCTAATACTCCATTCTCATGTCCGTAGAGAGGAAAAATATGCCCGGGACGTGCCAATTCCGACGGTTTTATATTGCCAGTAACCAAAGCGCGTATGGTAGCAGAACGGTCATAGGCGGAAACCCCCGTTGTACAACCGTAGCCCTTCAGGTCGACAGACATGGTGAACGGAGTGCCTAAAAGAGAAGTGTTGTCTTCCGACATCGGGTATAGTTGAAGCTCTTCACAACGCGAACGAGGTAATGGTACACAAAGAAGCCCTTTTCCATGTGTAATCATGAAATTGACAATATCAGGGGTGATTTTTTCACCAGATACGATAAAATCACCTTCATTTTCTCTATTTTCATCATCGACAACTATCACTATTTTTCCTTGCCGAACCGCTTTGATTCCTTCGTCTATAGTATTGAGCATTGTG
>OOCZ01000145.1_pt1 | contig 64769 bp, 63 predicted proteins | sample 1671631 | NCBI WGS metagenome assembly OOCZ01 (sample SAMN06348176, study PRJEB24527) | human gut metagenome | reverse complement strand
TTTTCAAGTGTAAGGGAATCAGGATGATTGAAATATCTTGATATTGTAGTTTTTGAAAAATGGGTATATGCTGCAATATCTGCAAATGTCACCTGTTTTTTTGACATGAAACTTATTCTCCTTATAAATAAATGCAAATATTTTTTTTAGCATAATTATAATATGGTATAAAGTAAGTTTGAGAATGCAGAAAAGGAGCTATTGTTATGAGCGAATGTACCCATGATTGCAGCACCTGCAGCGAAAGCTGCGGGGAGCGCAAGGAAGCCAATGTATTTGAGAAAAAGCCCCTGCACGAGGGCTGCCGGGTGGGCAAGGTCTACGGCGTTGTGTCCGGCAAGGGCGGCGTAGGCAAGTCCATGGTCACCAGCCAGCTGGCCGTGACCATGCAGCGCAAGGGCTATCGCACCGCAGTGCTGGACGCTGACATCACCGGTCCCTCCATCCCCAAGGCCTTCGGCGTCCATGGCCGGGCCGTGGGCACGGAGGACGCCATTGTCCCCGTGCAGACCCGCACGGGCATCCAGCTTATGAGCGTGAACCTGCTGCTGGAGCACGAGACGGACCCGGTCATCTGGCGCGGGCCGGTCATCGGCGGCGTGGTGCAGCAGTTCTGGAGCGATGTGCTGTGGCAGGATGTGGACTATATGTTCGTGGATATGCCTCCCGGCACCGGCGATGTGGCGCTGAATGTGTTCCAGTCCCTGCCGGTGGACGGGGTCATCATCGTCACCAGCCCCCAGGAGCTGGTGGGCATGGTGGTGGAAAAGGCCGTGAAAATGGCGCAGATGATGGACATTCCCGTTCTGGGTCTGGTGGAGAATATGAGCTACCTCCCCTGCCCCGACTGCGGCAAGAAGATTTATCTCTTCGGCGAAGGCAAGACCGACGAGGCCGCCCAGCGGTATAACCTCCCGGTCCTGGCCAAAATGCCCCTGGACCCCACTCTGGCGGAGCTGGTAGACGCCGGGGAAATTGAGAGCTTCCAGGGCCACTGGCTGGACGGCGTGGTGGAGAAGATCACGGAGTAAAACGCCATTATGAAATAAGAGGGACCGGCGCATCCGCATGCGCCGGTCCCTCTTTGCTCCCGGAAGCAAAAATCGGCGATTTGGGGTCGTTTTGCTCAAAAATTGTTGTAATGCTCGTGATAGAATGGTATACTGCTCTTACCGCATATACTATCTGCGGCAGTTAATATAAAAAGGAGAGAAAAGTTATGCAATTTGTTAGCCTCATTTGCGGCATTCTGACCCTGGTGGCATCCTGGATGATCTTCAAGAAGATGGGACACCAGGGCTGGGAGGGCATCGTCCCCATTTACAACACCTACGTTCTCTGCCAGGAGCTGTACGGAAGCGGCTGGAAATTCCTGCTGCTCCTGATCCCTCTTTACAACATTTATTTCGTCATCAAAATGCAGATCGATCTGGCCAAGGCCTTTAACCAGGGCGCGGGCTTCGGCATCGGCCTGCTGCTGCTGCCCTTCATCTTCCAGATGATCCTGGGCTTCGGCAGCGCCCAGTACCGGGACGGTGCCCAGGCCAACACCCAGCCTGACATGGTGGAGGATGTGGTCAACAAGGCCAAGGATGCTATCTCCGGCAGCCACAACGGCGGCCAGGAGCAGTGAGCGCCCCGCAATGAACAAAGCAAAAGAGCCGGCAGTCAGGCTGCCGGCTCTTTTGTTGCATATAAGGAACCGGGAGGGTCTCCTCTCCCGGTTCCTATTTTTGCAGTGATTTACTTACCGAAGTAGCACTTCAGCAAGGCAGCCAATTACAGCTCCGACTTTTTACAAAACATATATGCTGTCGAAACTGTTTTCATATATGCCGACGAATTTTGAAAGTCTTCGGCATTGCGCATTGAGCAGTTCATCCCCGGTGTCCGTCTGCCAGCCGAACATTCCGTATGGGTGGTAGTAGAGTCTGCACAGCGGCAATGGCAGCAGGTGATTATCCTTTCGCACTGCCCGAATAGCCTCCGCGTAATCCCGTCTCGCCTCCCGGATGGCCTTGGCCGGGTCCACAAACACGGGCTTGTTCTCGTCATTCAGTGCCAATCTATACGCCGTTTTCGGCGGAAAAAAGCTCTGCCACTGGGAAACATCCCCCTCATGCCACGCTCCCGGCGCAAAAGCCGTCTTATCCAGCGTCACAAACAGCCCCGCCGCCAACAAGACGCACACCGCCAACGCAGCTAGGAGTCGCTTGTTCACGCTTCTGATTTTCTGCTTTGCAAATTCCAGCGTGGAGAGCAAGCTCTCCTCGGCTCGTCCCGTCATATTCTCCGCCGCAATGCGTTCCCCGCTCAGCAGTTCTGTCAAGCTGATGCCCAGTGCATGGCACAGCGGCTGATACAGTGCTGCATCCGGTAGGTTTTTCCCATTTTCCCAGCGGGACACCGACTTGTTGCTGACGCCCAGCAACACCGCCAGTTCCTCCTGTGTCAAATTTTTCTCTTTCCGCAGCTCGGCAATGAATTTTCCGATTTTGATTTGATCCATGTAGCCGCCTCCTTTCATTGCCATTGTATTGCTTTTCCCGGAAAAAGAACAGGACGCAGCGCGAGAATTAACCTTTCGTCCAGTAAAAATAAGGGAGAGGATCATTCCTCTCCCTTAAATCTTCGATTTACTTGCCGAAGTAGCGCTTCAGCAGGCCCTCAAAGGCCTTGCCGTGGCGGGCCTCGTCACGAGCCATCTCATGGACGGTGTCGTGGATGGCATCCAGGTTGTACTTCTTAGCCAGCTTGGCCAGCTCGAACTTACCCAGGGTGGCGCCGTTCTCAGCGTCTACGCGCATCTGCAGGTTCTTCTCGGTGGAGTCGGTAATGACTTCGCCCAGGAGCTCAGCAAACTTGGCGGCGTGCTCAGCCTCCTCCAGGCCGGCCTTCTCCCAGTACAGGCCGATCTCGGGATAGCCCTCGCGGTGAGCCACACGGGCCATAGCCAGGTACATACCCACCTCGCTGCACTCGCCCTCAAAGTTGGCGCGCAGACCGTCGATGATCTCCTTGCGCACTTCCTCGGGGACATCGTTGCCGAAGGACTTGCCTACGCCTACCACATGCTCGGCAGCCCAGGACTTCTCCTCCTTCTGCTCGATGAACTTATCGGCGCCCACATGGCACACGGGGCACTCGGCGGGAGGGGTGTCACCCTCGTGAACATAACCGCAAACAGAACATACCCATTTCTTCATTGTAAAGTTCCTCCTTATTATGATTTGGGCCGCAGCCCGTTTTTTTCTTGCTGTGCTTGTAGTATACCACAAGAATCCAACTCGCAAAAGTTGCATTTGCAACTTTAATGAAAATTTTTTGTGAATTTGAGAAAAAATCCCGCCGCTTCTTAAAAAGGCGCCCTTTAGGCAAGGGGGCCTTGGGGACAGGGATGCGGATTGCCCGCAGGAGGGGAAATCGGCGAAGCGCCGCCAGCGGCGGATGAAGCAATCCGGTTTCGAGGAAGTGCCCCGATTGGCGGGCACGACGGTGGGCAAGAGAGCCCTTCCCCTACGCAGGCCATGATACCCTTGCGAAGGGCGGCGTGGTGGTTATCGGGCCGCGGGCTGGGGCAGCCCGCCCTACCATATAGAATAAAAACGCCCGGCCCGCCGAAAAAATCGGCAGGCCGGGACAGTATGCACTTATTCCATCGGATTCTCTTACTCTGCCTCTGCCATGGCCTTGGCCTCGGCAATGGCCTTCTCCTGGGCGGCGGCGGGGCAATCCTCGTAGCGCACGAAGGAGAACACAAAGGTACCTCTGGACTGGGTCATGGAGCGCAGGTCGATGGCGTAGGACATCATCTCCGCCATGGGCACCTCGGCCTCCAGCACGGTCTCGCCGTCGCCGGTGGGGTTCATGCCCATGACGCGGCCCCGGCGCTTGTTCAGATCGCCCATGACATCGCCCACAAAGCTATCGGGCACGGTGACCTTCAGCTCGCCGATGGGCTCCATCAGCACAGGCTTGGCCTCGGGCAGAGCCTCCTTGAAGGCAAGGCCCGCTGCCAGCTGGAAGGCAATATCAGAGGAGTCCACAGGGTGATAGGAGCCATCGGTCAGGGTGGCCTTCAGGAACACCACCGGATAGCCTGCCAGGACGCCGGTGAGGCAGCATTTGCGCAGGCCCTTTTCAACGGCAGGGAAATAGTTCTTGGGAACGGATCCGCCGAACACGGCCTCCTCAAAGATCATATCCTCCTGCTCGTTCTGGGGCTCAAAGGTGATGACCACATCGCCAAACTGGCCGCTGCCGCCGGTCTGCTTCTTATAGCGGCCACGCTTTTCCACCTTGGAGCGGATCTTCTCCCGGTAAGCTACACGGGGAGCCGAAAGCTCCGTCTCCACGCCGAAGCGGCTCTTGAGCTTGGCGCACAGCACATCGATCTGAATATCGCCGGTGCCGGAGATAACGGTCTGGTGGGTCTCGGCGTTGTTGGACACATGGAAGGTGGGATCCTCCTCGTTGAGCTTGTTGAGGCCGGTGCCCATCTTCTCCACCTCCTGCTTGACCTTGGGGGCAATGGCCCGCTCATAGCAGGGTGTGGGATACTTGATCCCCTCCAGGATCACCACATTCTTGGCATCGCACAGGGTGTTGCCGGTCTTGACCCGGTCCATCTTGCCGATGGCGCCGATGTCGCCGCAGCAGATCTCCTTAATTTCCTCGCCCTTCTTGCCCTTCATGCTGTACAGGCGGCCCAGCTTCTCGGTGTTGCCGGTGGCGGGGTTATACAGGGACATATCGCCGGTGACCTTGCCGCGGACGACCTTGATCATGGAGAACTTGCCGTACTGGTCGGAAATGGTCTTAAACACGATGGCAGCGGTGGGGCCATTGGGATCGAAGGCCACCTCCACCTCATTGCCGCTCTCATCCTGAGCCTTCTCAGCGGGCATATCGGTGGCCACGGGCACCAGCTCCACAATAGTCTTCATCAGCATATCCACGCCCATACCGGTGACGGCGGAGCCGCAGAGCACCGGGCAGACACTGCCGTCCCGGACGCCGATCTTCAGGCCCTTGGCCATGTCGGCAGCGGACAGCTCCATGCTCTCGAAGAACTTCTCCATCAGCTCCTCATCGGCGCCGGCGGCGGCCTCCATCAGCTCGGCACGCAGGGCCTCCACCTCGTCGGCCATGTCGCCGGGGATGGCGCACTCGCCCTTGGCATCGTAAGCCTTGTTGTGCAGCAGGTCCACAATGACGGTGACGGCCTTGTTGGCGTCGGCCTTGGTGGCCACGATGGGCGCGATGGCGGTGCCGAACTTAGCCTTGATGGCGTCCACGCAGGCGGCATAGTCTGCGTTGGCCTCCTCCACGCGGTTAATAAACATCATCCGGGGCTTCTTGCCCAGCATCTTCCAGGTGCGCTCCATGCCCACGCTGAGGCCGTCTTTGGCATTGCCCACGATGACGGCGCACTCGGCGGCGCGGATGGCGGACAGGGCTTCGCCGGAGAAGTCGAAGTTGCCGGGGGCATCCATAACATTGATCTTGACATTATTATACTTCACGGGAGCAAAGGCCAGAGAAATGGAAATCTGGCGCTTGATCTCCTCGGCGTCGTAGTCGCAGGTAGTATTGCCGTCTACGGTCTTGCCGAAACGGTCAGTCCCCTTGGTCATAAAGAGCATCCGCTCAGCCAGGGTGGTCTTGCCGGATCCGCCGTGGCCCAACAGGCAAATATTGCGAATTTCATTGGCAGTCATAGTTCAGTTTTCTCCCTTCGTTTTTGGAAAATGTGCGGATGCGCACATAGTCACTCAATAAGGGAATTATATAATATTTTTCAAGGGATGACAAATACAATTTTTTGCCTGTTTTTTGTGAAAAGTGCCAGTTTATGCCCTCATTTTCGGCTAAATCGATCCAAGAAGCAGAGCTATCCACGGCTTCTCACCCCGCCAGCCATATAATCAGCCCGTACAGGGTGCTGGCCACTGTGCCGAATACAATCACCGGCCCCGCCACCAGAAACATTTTCGCTGCCATACCGGTGACAAAGCCCTCTGTCTTGAAGTCAATGGCCGGGGAGACCACAGCATTGGCGAAGCCGGTGATGGGCACCAGGGTACCGGCACCGCCGTAGCGAGCAAGGCGGTGGTAGAGGTTCAGGCCCGTAAACAGGGCGGAGAGAAACACCAGTGTAGCGGAGGTGGCGGTTGCCGCATCCTCCTGATGCAGGCCCGCGGCGGTATAGGCATCCAAAATAAGCTGACCCAGCACACAGATGAGTCCGCCAACAAGAAAGGCCAAGGCCATATCCTTAGCCAGCGGTGACTTTTTTTGCTTTTGCCGCACATAAGCCTGATACTTTTGGGGCGTTGTTTCCATGGGTACACATCCTTTCCGAAGCACTACTACCATTTTGGCCCAACAGGCGCAGGCTTATTCCCGCAAAAGCGCATCAGCCCCCACGCTTATTGCGGATGGGCTTATGGTGGGCAGGTCTTGAAGCGCAAAAAAATAAGCGGCGTTCCCGCCGCAAATGCCAAGGCTCCTCCCATAAAGAAGGTAGCCCTTGACTGCTTGGATCTCGCTGCAGTCAAGGGCTACCCTTCATTCTTGATATCTAACATCATTTTTATACCTCGCTTTCTTCGGATTCATGGCACCTGTCTTTTGTCTGTCACTCTTACGCCCTACCTATATGTAAACACCGCCGTGCGATGATCCTGCCGTTTATGACGGCTTTCATTAGGCGACTACAGTCTTTTTGCCGGTGCCATCTTCCCCACACTCCAGCGGTTGGGGGTACTTCTTAGGTCATTGGACTCACCCTTTCTGTACTTAAAGGATAGCAAATATTGCAGCGGAAAACAAGAGGGATTCTATACGGAATTCTCACGGGAATTCTATGCGTTTCTACAAAAATTTGGCAGTTTTCACTGGCGCTATTGACTATTATGCAAATAGATTATATAATAATATTGTTGTGAGTCAGTGGGACGAAAAGGTTTTTCGTCCCGCTGACTCAGTTTTTTAAGCTGTCAGGAAAAGGGCTTTGCCGGCTGACGCAGCAACGAAAGGCTGGCCTTTACTACCCGGCTGACAAAGCGGATCGTTTCCTCCTTACTGTACTTGTCATAGCCCTCCACGACCACATGCATCAGCCCGTTTGACAGATGGGTATACATCATTGCAAGCTCTGTCTCGCTGGCCTCGGGCAGCTCCTTACGCCAGTAGGCAATGCTGTCCTCTTTGGCCAGGGCGATCATGCGCATAAGCACCGCCGCGCCGGGATCGTCCAAAATCAAGACCCGGCAGGCCTCCTGATTCTGATCGACCATGTCATAAATAGCCTCGATCAGGGCCGTTACATCAAAGGAGTTGACGTAGCGCAGAGACTTTTCAAACGCACCGATCAGCTCATTTTCGATGCTCTCCTTCAGCGCAAAGCAATCGCTGTAATGGGCATAGAAGGTGGCGCGGTTGAGCTGTGCCAGTGCGCAAACCTCCTTCACTGTGATCCGGTTGACTGGCTTCTGCTGCAGCAGCTTCAAAAAAGATTGCTTGAGCATCATTTGCGTATAGCGTTTTCTGGCATCCAGCTTTGCCATTCTGAGCCCTCCCAAAAAAGTTCACAAAGTACGTCAACACTCCGCCGATCACTGTTGCTTTTCTTACAGCCACGGGGCAAGTGCTGATTGTTTCCAGCCTTTTCTTCCAGTATACTGTACTTGTGAAAGATAAGCAACACTTGTTTTTCTGTTTTTTGAAAGGGGGTTTTTTCATGTATGATAAATATCTTGTTACGGGTGCCACCGGTTTCCTGGGCAGAGCTGTTGTGGAGGAGCTGGCCCGCCGGGACGCACAGGTGCGCGCCCTGGTGCTGCCTGATGACCCCTATGCCCATCTGCTCCCGAAGAAGGTCCGCAGCATCGCCGGGGATGTGTGCGACAAGGACGCATTGGCAAGCTTTTTCGCAGATGCTGATAGCCGCACCTGCGTGATCCACTGTGCAGGCATCGTCTCCGTTGCATCCAGGCCCGGCCCCAAGCTCTACCAGGTCAATGTGGGCGGGACATGGAGGATCCTCCGGCAATGTATAGCCCACAGTGTAGGAAAAATGATCTATGTCAGCTCCGTTCACGCCATACCGGAAAAGCCCAAGGGCTGCCTCATTACGGAGGATTGCAAATTCTCCCCGGGGCTTGTGGACGGCGATTACGCCAAGAGCAAGGCCACTGCCACCGATCTGGTCTTGGACGCAGCGGCCCAGGGGCTGAATGCCAGCATCATATTCCCCTCCGGCATCATCGGCCCGGGCGATGTGCAGGGAGGGAGCTTCACCTCTATGGCCAAATCTTTTCTTGCCGGAAGGCTGCCCTTTGCCGTTCGCGGCGGATATGATTTCGTGGATGTGCGGGATGTGGCTCAAGGCCTTCTGGCCTGCTGCGAAAAGGGATTGCCCGGGAAGGGATACATCCTCTCCGGCCACTACGCCACTATTGGCAGGATGCTGCAGATGGTGGGGGCTGCAGCTAATCGCCGCTATCGCCCCATTTGCCTGCCCCTGGGCCTTGCAAGGCTGGCCGCTCCCGGTTATGAGCGCCGGAGCCTGCGGGCGGGAAAGCCGCTGTTCTTCACCCCCTATTCGGTCTCTGTCCTTGGCTCCAACGGGCAGTTCAGCCACGCCGCCGCATCGGCATGCTTTGCCTATGAGCCACGCCCCATGGAGGAGACCTTGCAGGACATGGCAGCCTGGCTTTTGAGGTGAATGCGAGGGATTATAAGCAGATAATTTCTGCGTTTTTCTTGCCAAGCAGTTCAAAAAAGGGTATACTCAGGGAAGATATTTCGGACTATAGTGTCCTTTTGAGCGAAAAGGTGGTTGAGCTATGGCTGTGATGATCCATCCCTTTGGACCCAAACCCCACGCACTGGCCCTGATTGACCCGGTCAGCTGCACCGGCTGCGGCATATGTGCCATGTGGTGCCTTATGCACTGCATCGATCAGCAGCCCGACGGCATCTACAAGGTGCGCAGCGAGGATTGCATCGGCTGTCGGTCCTGCAAGGTAAACTGCCCCAGCGGGGCTGTGACCATGCTGCCGCCAAAGCAGGAGGTGTGAGCTGTGAAGAAACCAGCGCCAGTGAAAAATCTACCCTTGGGCCTGTATATTCACGTCCCCTTCTGCCGCTCCAAATGTGCCTACTGCGACTTTTACTCCCTATCAGGCAGCGAAAAATTTATGGACGACTATTGCCGCGCCCTGGAGCGGCATCTGATCGAGGTGGCGCCCCAGGCAGCCTGCCATTTGGTGGACACCATCTACTTTGGCGGCGGTACCCCCAGCTATTTGGGAGCAGACCGCCTGTGCCACCTGCTGGGGTGCATCAAAAAGCTCTATAAGGTGGATAAGCACGCGGAGATTACCTTGGAGGCCAATCCCGACTCCGCCGGGGACAAAAAGGCTCTGAAGCGCCTGCGCCGGGCAGGCTTTAACCGCATCTCCCTGGGAGTACAGGCCACGGACGACGAGACGCTGCGGGCCATCGGCCGCATCCACACCTGGCAGCAGGCCCAGGACGCCGTGTCGGCCGCCCGGAAGGCAGGCTTCAAAAATATCAGCCTGGACCTCATTTACGGGCTGCCGGGGCAGACCATGGAACAGTGGGAGAAGACCCTGTCCGATGCGGTGGGTCTGCTGCCGGAGCACCTGTCCTGCTATGGACTGAAGCTGGAGGAGAGCACGCCTCTCTACGAGCGCCGGGCTGAGCTGACCCTCCCTGATGAGGAGCAGCAGGCGGATATGTACCTCTACGCGGTGGAATTTTTAAAGCAGTGCGGCTATGAACAATACGAAATCTCCAACTTTGCGCGGCCCGGCTTTGTCTCTCGGCACAACATGAAATACTGGCTTTTACAGGAGTACGCCGGATTCGGGCCCGGGGCCTATTCCGATTTTGGCAACGTGCGCTACGGCTACGCCCGGGACCTGGAGGGCTATCTTCGGGGCGAGCTGGTGCTGCAGGAATCAGAGACTCTGGACGCAGACGAGCGGGAGCGGGAATACCTGATGCTGCGCCTGCGCACCGTCCGTGGCATTGAGCCGAAGGAATTCGAGTATCGCTTCCGGCAGCGGTTTGAGCCCCTGGCCGCTCTGCTGCGCCAGTGCGCCGGGCAGGGTCTGGCAGAGGAGGATGAGCAGGGCTGGCACCTGACGCCCAAGGGCTTTTTGGTGAGCAACCGCATCATCGGGCTGCTCCAGGATGAGCTGGCCCGGGAGAAAAATCGCCGGCTCCAGGCCGCCGCCCGGGGCGACTACCGGATGGTGTAAGCGAAAAGTGACCCCAGTGAAATGAAAAGGTCCCTGGCCCGCTCTGCTGCAGAGTGGGCCAGGGGCTGAATTCTATGTATGCGTTTTTTAGCTGTCGGTGCGGTGGCGCCACTCCAGCTCCTGATCCAGGTCGTACTTGAGCTTCTGATTCTCCTCCACCAGCTCGTCATAGTGGCGGGACTGGACATAGTACTTCACGAAGGTGAAGGTCGCCTCGTTGAACTCCTCGTCGGTATACTCCGGCAGGAGGGAGCCGCCCTTACGGCGCAGGCCCTGAACATTAATGACCACCAGGCGGCGGTGCTGCTCGGACAGCTGGAACAGCTTCAGCTCCTGCGGCATCTCCAATCCCAGGTCAAAGGTCTCGTTCACGATCTGCAGCAGGCGATGCTGCTCGGGCTTGGCCGAGACAATAACGCCGTACTTGGCGAACAGCTTCTTCAGATAATCTACCGAGACTTCCTCCCGGGTGATGGTGCCCTTGCCAATGCCGGTGAGCATGGTGTTGGACAGATTCAGGCTGACATAGACCTCCTGGCCGGTCTTAGGATAGCTCATACAGGTACCTCCTCAAAATAAATAAAGCCGTTTTTCTGCCGCCTGATGCGGCAGCGGTATCCTCTGTCTATACCCTACCATATTCTCTTTTGGATTGCAACAGGAAATTATACCAAGTACATTTATTTTATGCAAAAAAACGGCCCGTTTTAGCAAAAACAGGCCGTTTTATAGTTCTAAATATACCAAACAACTCATACAATCCTGCTCTCTTACACCCCGGACAGATCAAAGTCCGGGGTGTACTCCTCCCGAGCCGATGTGCGCTCCTGCGTAAAACCGCCGGTGATGCCGCAGTTTTCCATATACTGCACAGCGGCGCGGTATTCCGCCGCGGTCACATGTCGGGCCAAGGCGCCCTCCGCCCCAGGCTGGGGTGTATACTGGCTCATAAGAGACACCAGCACCTCCCCGGGGCGAAATGCTCCGGCGATCCAATCCAGACAGCGGCGGGTGTTCTCTATCTGTCCCGGCAGCACCAGGTGGCGGATGAGGACGCCGCGCTTGAGGAGGCCATCCTCCACCACGCAGGGGCCGGTTTGGCGGAGCATCTCCCGGATGGCGGCAGTGGCTACGGAAAAATAATCCGGCGCGGCGGAGAGCCTCCGGGCCAATTCAGCATCGGCATATTTCAGATCCGGCAGGTACACCTGGACCTTGCCTTCTAAAAGGCGCAGGGTCTCCACACTCTCGTAGCCGCCGCAGTTATATACCACGGGCACCGGGAGGGGCGGGTCCAGGGCAGGTAAAATAAGCGGCACAAAGTGAGTGGGCGTCACCAGGTCGATGGTAGCGGCGCCCTGGGCTATGAGATCCAGAAAAATCTCCCGCAGGCGCGCCGACGTCACGGGCCTGCCGAAATTTCCCCGGGAAATAGCATGATTCTGACAGTAAACGCAGCCCAGATTACAGCCGGAAAAGAACACCGTTCCGGCGCCGCGGTTGCCGCAGAGCACCGGCTCCTCCCAGGGGTGCAGAGCCGCCCGGGCCACTACCGGGGCAGCGGGCATGCGGCAGGAGCCGTGTCCCTCCGTTTCTGTTCGTTCAGCCCCGCAGCGGCGGGGGCAAATACTGCAGATCATCCCTTTAAGGGCTTGAAGTCAGGCCCCAGATCCCCGGCCACCCAGTGGCGGCGGCAGAGGCCGATGTATTTATCATTGGCTCCCAGCACCACCTGCTCGCCCTCCTTGACCACATGGCCGTGCTCGTCAAACCGGGCGTTGAAGGCTGCTTTTTTGCCGCACCAGCAGATGGTTTTTACCTCCTCCAGCTTATCCGCCAGAACCAGGAGCTGGTAGCTGCCGGGGAAAAGCTCCCCCTTGAAGTCGGCCTTCAGGCCGTAGCAGATAACGGGGATGCCGCAATCGTCCACCAAATGGACCAGGTAGTAAACCTCCTCCTTGGTGAGAAACTGGGCCTCATCCACAATGATGCAGGCATATTTCTGCAGCTCCTCATCCGGCATCTGCTGCATCTCGTGGAAATAGATGCACGGGTGCTCCAGCCCGATGCGGGAGCGGACCATGTGGTCCCCGTCCCGGGTGTCCAGCTGGGGCTTGACCAAAAGCGTCTCCTGCCCGCGCTCCTCGTAATTAAACCGGGCCATGAGGGCATTTGCCGATTTGCTGGAGCCCATGGCCCCATATTTGAAGTAAAGCTGTGCCATTTTTTATTCTCCTTCCAATTCTTCCAAAACGCGGGTAGCTCTCTCAAAAGCAGAGGGAATGGCCATCTGCCGGCGCTGCTCCGCGGTATACCACTCCAGCTCGCCGTCTCCGGTCACCGTTACGGCATAGCCCTGCATATCCCAGCGCACATGGGTGAACACATGCTTGGCCCGCCAGGATTTCTCCCACCGCTGCACTGCTAATCCCCAGGCGGCCAGCTGGCGGGCGGCCGATACCTCCGTCAGCAGGCCGGGGATGTTGGGATACTCCCACAGGCCCGCCAGCAGACCCCTTTGAGGACGACGGCATAAGGCCACGGCGCCATCCGTGCGGCGCAGGAGGAACACGGTCATCTCCTCCCGGCGTTTTTCCCTCTTAGGAGTGCGGACAGGCAGCATGGCCTGTTTCCCCTCCTGCCGGGCGGCGCACAAATGAGCCAGGGGGCAATCTCCGCACCGGGGCGAGGGGCCCGGCAGGCATACGGCTGAGCCCAGGTCCATGAGGGCCTGGTTAAACGCACCGGGCCGTTCCGCCGGGAGGGCCGCCGCCGCCCAGGTGCGGAAGATTTTCCTGTTCTTCGCGTCCAGTATATCCAAATCGGAGCCGGTGAACCGGCTCAGAATGCGCAGGACGTTGCCGTCCACCGCCGGTATGGGCACACCAAAGGCAATAGACAGGATGGCCCCGGCGGTGTAGTCGCCAATGCCGGGCAGGGCCATAAGAGTCTTTTGATCCGCCGGAAGCTGCCCGCCGTACTCTCCGGTGATAATCCGGGCGGCCTTTTGCAGGTTTCGGGCACGGCTGTAGTAGCCCAGCCCCTCCCAAAGCTTCAGCAGCTCCTGCTCATCAGCTGCGGCCAGGGCCTCCACCGTAGGGCAGCGCTCCATGAACCGGTGGAAGTAGGGCAGCACCGCCGCCACCCGGGTCTGCTGGAGCATGATCTCCGACACCCAGGTGCGGTAGGGCGAGACCTCCTCCCGCCAGGGGAGGATCCGGCGGTTTTCATCGTACCAGACCAGCAGAGGGCGGGCCATCTCTTTCAGTTTTTCCGTATATTGCTCCATTTATTTCATAAATCGCCGGGCGTAGCCGCACCGGCGGCATAGCTCCTCCGATGGTTTTCGGGCAGCAAAGCCCGCCGCCATAGCGGTGGCCCGGGGGCTCTGCAGAATTTCCGGAAGGGATTGGGTAAATAGGTTCCCCAGGGCGATGGTACCCTCGCCGTCCAAGCAGCAGGGGGTCACGGTGCCATCACACAGCACCGCCAGCTGGCGTGTCAGGCCGTGGCAAAAATTGGTTCCGCTCTCCGGGGCGGCAAGGTCCGGCCAATCGAACCGCGCTGCCTGCTCCAAAAACAAGTTGGGCCCCAGAGTCCGGTTGCCCCGGGCATCCCGGGGAAGGTCTTCCACATCCCGGCCGATCTTCTCGGACAAGAATGCCTGCACCCGGCTGTTGCAGCGCTGAGCGGTGCCATCATTCCACAGCCGCAGGGCACACAGGACGCCCCTTTGCGACAGGGGCAGGCAGGTGTCCCAAACCTGCTGCAGATATTCCTCCAAATTTCCCACGCCGCCGTTCCCCTCGTAGCTGTGGAGGGAGACACTGATCTTGTGCAGCGCATCTGCCTTCAGCAGTGAATTCCTCTGCCGGGTGAGCAGGGTGCCGTTGGTCACCAGGCACACCCGAAAGGCCAGCTCCCCGGCTATGGCCAGCAGCTCCGGCAGCTGCGGATGCAGTAACGGCTCACCCAGCACATGGAAGTAGAGATAGCCGGTCTCGCCCCGGAGCCTTTGCGTCAGGGTGCGGAACTCTGCCGGGGTCATGGTGCGCGGCGGGCGGCGGGTACCGGGGCAGAAATCGCAGGAGAGGTTGCAGCGATTGGTAATCTCGATATAGATGCGGCTTCGCACGGGCCTGTCCCCTCCCCTCCGAGTTTTTGCGGGTTTTATTTTATCATATTTTGGAGCGGATGAAAAGGGGAAAGAAATGGGGTTAGGGTTGGATTGTCATAGTCCGCCGGCCAATCGGCCTTGCAATGCCATAGTGTAAAAAATCGGCACAGAACCGGCGGAGGGGTGAGGGCGCCCGCCCTGGGGATGACAAAAGGCGTAATCTATCCGGATGTGAAACGGAGCCGCATTCTTTGGGAATGCGGCTCCGTTTACCATATCATATTCGTCTTTTTTTCTTTATGCTTAGCCGTGAGCAAGAACATAGCTGCCGGAGGCAGGGGCTGTGGTGACCCACTGCACCAGCTGGCTCTCACGCTTGAAGTCAGCGGGAAGGGTGGCCGTTAATGCGGTCAGGTCAACCTCCTCCGGGTCGGCATAGATGCGGTCGAACTGGGCCAGCACGTCACCCGTCAAGCCGCTGTTTTCCGGCGCATTGCGAGAAAGCAGCACGGACAGGGCTGTGGTCTTGGGCAGCTCCTCCCGAAGGGCCTTTAGAAATTCGGTGATGACCGCAGGCTTATCCGTCCCCTCCGGTACCACCATGGCAGGCATATTGCCCACCGCAGGCCAGCCGAAGTTTTCCAGCAATATCTCATCCACGCCCAGGTCCGTCAAATCCTTGCACACCTGCTTGAGATAGCTTTGGGTCAGGGGTTTGGTCAGATCCAGCCAACACTCGCTGCTGTAGTCATACCAAAGCCACCGGTCCCAGGTGCGCAGCAGGCCCGCATCCTCCACATGGGCTTTGGCATAAGCTGTATCTCCCAAGGCGCTGACACGGGCGATGACATATTTGTCTGCGGCGGTGAGCTTCTTCAGGTTCTCCGTGCTCACGGCAGAGCCAACGGTGCCTGCCGCCTGGAACGAGGGCTTATAAGTATAGGTGCCGTCTGCCAGCTTTACATCCAACACAACGGTCTTTTGCTCCGCAGGCAGGGTGGCAGAAGGATCCGACTCCAGGGCATTTGCAGCCAGCTCCTTGGCCGCAATGGTCTCAATAACCGGGCCCTGCGGCTCCTCCCGGGTGAAGTCGACGTCATTGGGATCCTGTTCCCCGCCGGAGGGCTGGGTCTGAGGCTCCTTCTTGCTGAGAAATGGCAGCTCCAGGTGCACCTGCCCGTTCTCATCGTACACCAGGTGATTCTGGCAGTAGAGGAACGCACCGCCGCCCAAAAGCAGCAGCACAAGGACCACGATCAGAATCTTTTTCCACAACGGCGTCCGGCCATGATAGCTGTTATACCCCTTGGTAGCCATGCGGCACCTCCCCTATTTTTATTTACGGCTTGATGGCATCCACCAGGCCCACGCGGCGGGCATGCCTGCCGCCCTCAAACTCGGTGTTCAGGAAAATCTCCACCATACGTTTGGCCAAGTTGGGGCCCGTAACGCCGGCACCCAAAGCAATGACGTTGGCGTTGTTATGGCGGCGGGTCATCTCTGCCTGGAGGCTGTCGGTACACAGGGCGCAGCGTATGCCCCCCACCTTGTTGGCGGCCATGGACACGCCAATGCCCGTGGTGCATATAACGATGCCCCGATCACATTCGCCGCCGGCCACCAGGCGGGCCACCCTTTCTGCGTAAATGGGATAATCTACGCTGTCTGTGCTGTAGCAGCCCACGTCCTCAAAATCAATGTCGTTCTCCTCCAGCCAGATGAGGATGTCCTGCTTGAGCAGGTATCCACCGTGGTCGCAGCCAATGGCAATTTTCATGGTGTTCTCTCCTGTGTTTTTTATAGTTTTCTGAATTCCGGCTTGCCGCCGGTAAAAGTGGTGAAATACTTGAATCCGCAATCCCGGAGCAGCTGCTGGCGCTCCCGGATCACGCAGCCCACATCCTTTGTCTCGTGAGCGTCGGAGCCCAGGGTGATGACCTCGCCGCCCATCTGCCGGTATAGGCGGAGAATGTCCGCATCCGGCAGGGGCCGGTTGCCCCGGTTGGTATTGCACTCAATGCCGATGCCCTGGGGGATGATGACGGAGAAAATCTCCTCCACCCGATCCATCCAGGGAGCAAAGCTCCAGTCCAGGCCCAGGTGCTCCTTCATGTACCGCAGGGGCAGGGTCAAGTGGCCCAGGACGTTAAAGCGGCCCCACCGGGAAATGGCCAGTACACAATCCAAATAATCCTCAATCACAGCGCGGTAGTAATCCGGACTTTGTCCCTCTTCCAGGAAGTACAGATCCAGGCAATCATACTTTTCACTACAAGTATGCACCGAACCGATGCAAAAGTCCAGCTTTTCTGCACCATTCAGCAAAATTTCTGCCCGGTCATAGCCAAGATATGCTTCTCCTAGTTCAGCACCCAGCTTGATGGACAGTTTATCGCCATATTTTTCCAGCGCTTCCCTGTACTGGGCCCGGAGCGACGCCCAATCGAAGCTATCTCTGGGCGCGTTGTTGCCCCAAAAGATGGTGTCCACATGGTCGGTGATGCATATCTCATCCAGCCCCGCCCGGAGGGCAGCCTCCGCCGCCTGGGTCATGGTCATCTTGCCGTCGGGGGAACAGGTGCTGTGTATGTGGTAATCGGCTATATACATGGATGGGCCTCACTTTTTCTTGAAGAAGCTCTTGCGCTTTTCATAGTTGCTCTCGCCCAAGGTCTCGCTGAACCTGCGCAGGGCCTCCCTCTGCTCTTTGTTCAGGTTCCGGGGCGTCTCGATGGTCACGGTGACATATTGGTCGCCCCGGCCCCGGCCGTTGAGCACAGGGATACCCTTGCCCTTGAGGCGGAAGACCGTGCCGGTTTGAGTGCCCTCGGGGATGGAATACTTCACCTTGCCGTCGATGGTGGGAATCTCCAGCTCTGCCCCCAGCACCGCCTGGGCAAAGGTAATGGGAGCCTCGCAGAACACATCCACGCCGTCCCGGCGGAATAGCTCGTGGGGCTGCACCATAACGGTGATGAGCAGGTCGCCGGCGGGCCCGCCGTTTTTGCCGGCATTGCCCTGGCCGCGCAGGGAGATGGTCTGGCCGTGGTCGATGCCGGCGGGGATATTGACCTTTATGGTCTTGCGTTTGCGCACTGCGCCGGTGCCGCGGCAATCGGGGCAGGGCTGGTGAATGAGCCGGCCGGTGCCGCCGCACTTGCGGCAGGGACCATTGGAGGCGAAAACGCCCATGGGGGTCTGCCGGCGAGTCTGCACGGTGCCGGTGCCGTGGCAATCAGGGCAGATTTCGGGTGTGGTGCCGGGCGCACAGCCATTTCCCTTACAGGTAGGGCACTGCTCACTGCGCTCCAAGGTGACGGATTTCTCGCAGCCGAAGGCCGCCTCCGTAAAGCTGACGGAGACGCTGGCCCGGATGCTTTCCCCCCGCTGGGGGGCGTTGGGGTTGCGGCGCTGACCGCCGCCGAATCCACCGCCGAAAAAGCTGCCGAAGATGTCGCCCAGGTCACCAAAGTCGAAGCCGCCGCCATAAGCGCCGCCCCCGGCTCCCGCGCCGTAGTTAGGATCCACCCCGGCGAAGCCGAACTGGTCGTACCGGGCTTTTTTCTCGGGATCGGACAGGACCTCATTGGCCTCGTTGACCTCCTTGAACTTCTCCTCGGCCTCTTTATCGCCGGGGTTCATGTCCGGGTGGTATTTCCGGGCCAGCTTTTTATATGCTTTTTTGATTTCATCCTCCGAGGCGCCCTTTTGGATGCCCAGCACCTCGTAATAATCTATTTTTTCAGCCATAAACGGTTTCTCCCTTCTGGGGATTCCTCCTCTTTCCTAACGCCGCAAGGAGGGGCAGGAATCCTGCCCCTCTGCGGTTAAACGGAACATTACTTATTGTTCTGGTCGTCGTCATCGACTACCTTGTAGTCGGCGTCGTAGTACTGGCCGCCCTGGGCGCCGGCGTCGGCACCGGGCTGCTGGGCAGCAGCATCGCCCTGGGGCGCCTGCTGATACAGCTTCTCGCTCATCTTGTAAAACAGCTGGGTCAGCTCCTCGGTGGCAGCCTTGATGGCATCCGTATCCTCGCCCTTGAGGGTCTCCTTCAGCTTGTCGATGCCGGCCTGGATGGGAGCCTTCTCGCTCTCGGGAACCTTGTCGCCCACCTCGCTGAGGGTCTTTTCCGCCTGATAGACCATCTGGTCGGCCTGATTGCGGACCTCGACCTTCTCCTTGATCTTGGCATCCTCAGCGGCATACTGCTCGGCTTCCTTCACGGCCTTCTCAATATCCTCCTTGCTCATATTGGAGGAGGAGGTGATTGTGATGTGCTGGGCGTTGCCGGTACCCAGGTCCTTAGCGGAGACGTTCACGATGCCGTTGGCATCGATATCGAAGGTGACCTCGATCTGAGGCACGCCGCGGCGGGCCGGGGCGATGCCGTCCAGATGGAAGCGGCCCAGGCTCTTGTTGGCGGCAGCCATCTCACGCTCACCCTGGAGGACGTTCACCTCCACAGAGGTCTGGTTATCGGCGGCGGTAGAGAAGATCTGACTCTTCTTTACGGGGATAGTGGTGTTGCGCTCAATCAAACGGGTGCATACACCGCCCATGGTTTCAATACCCAGGGACAGGGGGGTGACATCCAGCAGCAGCAGGCCCTTGACATCGCCGGTGAGAACGCCCGCCTGAAGAGCGGCGCCCATGGCCACGCACTCATCGGGGTTGATGCCCTTGAAGGGCTCACTGCCGGTAAAGTTCTTCACAGCCTCCACCACGGCGGGGATACGGCTGGAGCCGCCCACCATCAGGACCTTAGCCAAATCAGAGGGCTTCAGGCCTGCGTCGCTCATAGCCTGACGCACAGGACCCATGGTGGCATCCACCAGGTGGCCGGTGAGCTCATTGAACTTAGCCCGGGTCAGGGTGACATCCAGGTGCTTGGGGCCGGTGGCATCGGCGGTGATATAGGGCAGGTTAATATTGCTGCTGGTAACACCGGACAGCTCGATCTTGGCCTTCTCAGCAGCCTCCTTCAGGCGCTGCATGGCCACCTTATCGCCGGAGAGGTCAATACCATCGGTGCGCTTGAACTCGCTCACCAGGTACTTCATGATGCACTGGTCGAAGTCATCGCCGCCCAGGCGGTTATTACCGGCGGTGGCCAGGACCTCGATAACGCCGTCGTCAATCTCCAAAATGGAGACATCGAAGGTGCCGCCGCCCAGATCGTAGACCATGATCTTCTGGGCCTGCTCCTTATCCACGCCGTAGGCCAGGGCTGCGGCGGTGGGCTCGTTAATGATACGCTTGACCTCCAGACCCGCGATCTTGCCGGCATCCTTGGTGGCCTGGCGCTGGGCATCGGTGAAGTAAGCGGGAACGGTGATGACCGCCTCGGTGACAGGCTGGCCCAGATAGGCCTCGGCGTCGCTCTTCAGCTTCTGCAGGATCATGGCGCTGATCTCCTGGGGGGTATAGGCCTTGCCATCGATGTTCACCTTGTGGTCAGAGCCCATCTCACGCTTGATGGAGGAGATGGTGCGGTCGGGGTTGGTGATAGCCTGGCGCTTTGCCACCTGGCCCACCATACGCTCGCCGGTCTTGGAAAATGCCACCACAGAGGGGGTGGTGCGGTTGCCCTCAGCGTTGGCGATGACAACTGCCTCGCCGCCTTCCATAACGGCTACGCAGGAATTGGTTGTACCCAAATCAATACCGATAACTTTAGACATAATGATTGCCTCCTAAATCTATATACGTTTTATGTGTTAACTATTTCATGCGGGCCTGGGCCCGGGATATGCTTTTTAATTGGCCACCTTCACCATGGCGAAGCGGACCACTCTGTCGCCCATTTGATACCCCTTGCGGAACACCTCCGCCACCGTGTTCTCGGCCAGGCTTTCATCGTCGATATGCATGACGGCGTTGTGCTTTTCCGGGTCAAAGGGTTGACCCAGGGCCTCGATCTCGGTGACGCCCAGCTTCTCCAGCACGGCAGCAAACTGCTTGCAGATCAGCTCCATGCCCTGGCGATGGGGGTCGCCCTCCTCGAACTGTGTCACAGCCCGATCCAGGTTATCTGCCACATCCAGGAAGGGCTTCACCGTTTCCAGCTTGGCATCGGCATAAATGCTCTCCTTCTCCTTGGTGGTGCGCTTACGGTAGTTATCGTACTCTGCGGCCAGCCGGAGATACTTGTCGTTTCCGTCACTCAGGAGCTTTGCCAGGCTCTCAAACTGCTCCATCTGCTGCCGGGTGACGGTGAAGGTCTCCTCCACCTCCGGCACCTGGGGTGTTTCCTCCACAGGGGTCTCCGGGGTGCTTTCCTCCGGCTTCGGCTGCTCCTGGGGAATATCCTTTTTCTTCTTTTCGCTCATGTTTTCCTCTCCTCTCCCGGAGGTAACTCCTGGGGTTTTCCAAACATACGGCTGAGGCTCTCGGCAAAGTAGCTGAGGCGAGCCGCCACTGTGGCATAATCCATACGGGTGGGGCCCACCACGCCCACAAGGCCCCGCATATTCTCACCGATGTCATAACTGGCAATAACCACGCTGCTGTCCTTTAAGGCGTCGCTGACATTCTCTGGTCCAATGAGAATCTGCATGGACGCGCCGCCCGTAGGCATGGGCAGATTCTCCTTACTGTCGGAGATGAAGCTCATCAGTTCGTGGGCTTTATCCGCGTCCCGGTACTCGGGGAATTTCAGAATCTGGCTGGCGCCGCCGGTGAATACCTGCTGGGTCTGCGCCTGGGCGAGCAGCTCTCCGGCATACTCCACCACCTGGTTCAGCAGCAGAAACCACTGGCCCTTCACCTGGTCGCTGAGGTTCATCAGGCAGCCATTCATCTCCGGCGCGGAGATGCCGGTGAAATGGGTGTTGAGCAGGTTGCTCACCTGGCGCAGATGCTCCGGCTCCACCTGCAGCTGCAGGTGCATAAGCTGGCTCTTGACCCGGCTGTCTGACAGCATCACCACGGCGATGAAACTGTCATCGCTGACAGCGATGAGCTCAAAGCGCTGCACCGTCACGGCCCGCTTGTGATCCGCCACAGCGTAGGCTGGGTAGCCCATAAGGCTGGAGGCCATCTGCCCCGCCTGGGCCACCACCTGGTCCAGCTGTTTCATCTGCCCGCCCAGGGCGGAGGTAATCTTTTCCGCTTCCTCGCCAGACACTGTGCGGTGCTCCATGAGCTCGTTGACATACAGCCGGTAGCCCTTGGCCGACGGCACACGCCCTGCCGAAGTGTGGGGCTGCTCCAGGTAGCCCATCTCCACCAGATCCGCCAGTTCATTGCGGATGGTGGCGGAGCTGATCTTGCCGGGCATCTGCTGGGCAATGGCCTTGGAGCCAATAGGCTCGGCGGACCGGATGTACTCCTCCGTGACGATCTTCAGTATTTGCTTTTTTCGATCTGTCAATTCCATAATATTCTCCGTTTTAGCACTCCATTTCCATGAGTGCTAAACGCAGTTTACCACCAGCATCTGCGATTGTCAAGGGCTGGCAATGTTAAACTATTGTGAACAAACCAATATTTCCCTTCCGGGAAAAGGCATCCCGAAGTACCCCTGCGCAAAGGATACTTCGGGATGCTTTGGTTTGTCCTTACCACTGTCGCGGGTTTCGCCTCCCTTTTCCAAATCCGGTTTACCAGGGGATGCGGCCCTGGGGAAGCTGATTAGGCAGCTTGCCCTGCCGACCCAGCACCGGCAGCAGTGCCTGAAACAAAAAGCCTATCATCAGAATCTGCAGCGGCAGGTACAGGGCGTTTTTCACGGCACTGGTGGCCATATAATACAGGTATCCCTTGCTGTAGAGAATGGCGCTCCACAGAGAGCCCAGAAAAACATTTTGGATGTTGGTGAGAAGCTTTGCCAGGATGATGCGGCGCCAGGTGATCCGGGCCCGATAGAAAAACAGGGCATAGACTATGCAGCCCAAAATAGTGGTGAGCATATAGCCGGGAAAGTAGGGATAGCCCCCGGAGGAGAGAAAAAAGCTGAGAGTATCCTCCGCTGCGCCGAACAGGATCACCATCACCGGGCCGCATACCAGGGAGCACAGGGCCCGGGCCAGGAAGGTGACGCTGATGGACAGCCCCTCCCCCACCCGGATGGTACAGTGGCTGAGGACGATGCAGGCGGCGATCATCAGTGCCGAAAACACTATAGAGCGGTAGTTTTTTACCTCCAGGGCTGCAGTGCGCCAGTAGGCGCCGGAAAATGGGGTCTTAAAAATGGGCATAAAAATCCTCCTCTGTATCATCGGCAGTCCGGTAATACCGGATCAGCCGCACAGAGGAGCAGGGCAGCACAAAGCCGCCGGGCAGAGCGCTATGCGGCAGCGGGATGCGGAAAACGTAATGCAGGTGACCCGGTCGCCTTTCCTCCGACGGACAACTCCCCGTTCCGCCGGCACTTGAACATGCGTCTTCCTACTCTGCCTGATGTTGATGGGGATAGTATACGACTTTTGGCAGGTATTTGCAAGAGGATACAGCACAAGAAAGGCGGCGGCTATGGTCAGCCCGCCCCACGGTGGGCAAGAGATACGATGGGATGGGACGATGTGGCCCATTGATCCTTATGGGTACGATGTCTTGAGGTGGTGGAGCAGGCGGCTGCGAGGGTCACCCCCACGGCTCGGATGATGGGTGCAAAAAAGCAGCCGCCCGGATAAACCGGACGGCCGCTTTGATGCGGGATTTATTCAGCCTTGGGAGCTTCCGCAGCCTTAGCGGCCTCGGCAGCAGCCTTGGCGGCAGCGGCCTTCTTTTCAGCAGCGGCCTTCTGCGCAGCCTTGAACTTCTCCTTCTCCTCGGGAGTGGGGATGGGCTCAATGGCGTTGCGGGGGCAGGCCTTGGCGCACATGGTGCAGTTCTTGCACTTGGAGTAGTCGATGACGGCCACGTTGTTCACAACATGGATGGCATCAAACTTGCAGGTGCGCTCGCACATGCCGCAGGCAATGCAGGAATCGGCACAAACCTTGGTGACGGCGGGGCCCTTGTCCTTATTGGAGCAATTGACGAACACCTTCTGCTTGTAGGGGACCTCCACGATCAGGTGGTGGGGGCAAGCCTCACGGCAAGCGCCGCAGTTGGTGCATTTTTCCTTGTCCACCACGGCCACGCCGTTTTCCACATGGATGGCATCGAACTTGCAGGCGGCCACACAGGAGCCGAAGCCGAAGCAGCCGTAGCGGCAGGCCTTGGAGTTACCGCCGCAGACCTTAGTGGCGGCCAGGCAATCGGTGACGCCGCGATATTCAAAGTTGTCCTTGGCATTGCAGCCGCCATTGCAGAGCACATGGGCGACCATCTTGTCGCCGGTGGGAGCCGCCATGCCCATGATAGCAGCGATCTTGGCAGCACCCTCAGCCCCCGCGGGAGCGCAGGCGGTAACGGGAGCCTTGCCGGCCAGGATGGCCTCAGCGCAGCCGCCGCAGCCGGGATAGCCGCAGCCGCCGCAGTTGGCGCCGGCCAGAGCTGCCTGAATCTCGGGCAGACGGGGGTCTACTTCCACTTCAAAGACCTTAGCGGCCACGGCCAGGATCAGACCGAACACGATTGCAAGTACACCTAAAACGATGACTGCATACAAAATATTCATATTCTCTTTTCCTCCTTACCAGACCTTCAGGCCGCTGAAGCCCATGAACGCCAGGGCCATCAGGCCGGCGGTGACCAGAGCGATGGGGAAGCCATCGAAGGCCTTGGGGTTCTCACTGGAAACCTCCAGCTGCTCACGCACGGCGGCAAACAGGAAGATGGCCAGCAGGAAGCCCAAACCGCCGGTGATGCCGTACACCACGGAGCCGATGAAGCTGTAGTCATTCTGCACGTTCAGCAGGGCTACACCCAAAACGGCGCAGTTGGTGGTGATCAGGGGCAGGTAGACGCCCAGGGCAGTGTACAGGGTGGGGATGTTCTTCTTCAGAAACATTTCCACGAACTGCACAAGGCCCGCAATGACCAGGATGAAGGCCACGGTCTGCATATAGCCCAGGCCCATAGCAACCAGGATCTTGTTGACACCGAAGCACACGGCGGAGGCCAAGCCCATAACAAAGGTCACGGCGGCGCCCATACCCACGGCGGTGTCGATCTTCTTGGACACGCCCAGGAAGGGGCAGATGCCCAGGAACTGGGCGAAGATAAAGTTATTTGTAAGAATGGCGCCCAAAGAGATGGCGAGCAAAGCTGTAATACTCATAACTTACTTACCCTCCTTTTTCTTAGCGCTCTTGGTCAGGGCCCACTGCATGAGAGCAATGAGGCAGCCCAGGGTCAGGAAGCCGCCCACAGGCAGCGTGAGGACTTTGATGCCGAACTCCTCGGGGAGGATGGTCACGCCGGGAGCACTGCCCAAAGCGCCGCCGCCCAGAAGGCCGCCGCCGAACTTGCCGCTGCCCAGGAACTCACGGACAACGCACATGACGATCAGCACCAGGGTGTAGCCGATGCCCTGGCAGATACCGTCCACCGCGGAGGCACCTACGCCGTTCTTAGAGGCAAAGCCCTCTGCGCGGCCCAGGATGATGCAGTTCACCACGATCAGGGGGATGAACACGCCCAGGGAGCTGGACAGCGCGGGGACAAAGGCCTTCAGCAGCAGGTCCACGCAGGTAACGAAGCCGGCGATGACCACGATGTAGCAGGCAATACGCACTTCGTTGGGAATGATCTTGCGAAGCAGGGAAATGAAAATATTGGACAGGGTCAAGATGATGAGCACGCTGACGCCCATGCCCAGACCGTTAAAGAACGAGGTAGTGATGGCCATGGTGGAGCACATACCAAGCACCTGCACCAGCACGGGGTTCTGTGTAATCAGGCCCTCTTTGAGTTGCTTACCAAAATTCATAATTCAGCTCCTCCTTTCTTAGCCCAAGACATCGGCAACAGCCAGGGCCGCGTTGGCGCCCATGGTGATGCCCTTGGTGGAGACTGTGGCACCGGAGATGGCGGTGATGTTGCTGCCAACGGCCAGGGAGCCGGCACCGCTGAGACCCACAAACTGATCCAGCACGGGCACACCGGCGGAGTTAGGCTTATTCTCCACGACCTTGGTGCCGATGCCGGAGGTCTCGGCATGGCTGACAACGGAAATGCCGGTGATGGCCTTATTAGCGTCCACGCCCACCATCATCACGATGGTGCCCTGGGAGCCGGAGGCGGAGATCTTCATCACATAGCCGGCCTCGGCGCCGCCGTTGGTCACGGGGTACAGCTCCAGGATCTTGCCGCTCTGGGTGGCGGCAGCGGCGACCATATCATCGGTCACTTCTATTTTATCGCCGAACTCGCTGCCCTCGGGGGCCACGGCGCTCATGGCGATGCGGGTATTTTCGGCGTCGATCTCGGCGATCTTGTCTGCGGTGATGCTGTTGACAAAGCCCAAAAGGGCGGCAACCACCAGGGAGATGACCGTTAGAGTGCCGGCGACCTTGAGGATAAACTTACCGGGAATCTTCATTACTTCGCCGCCTCCTTCTTTTCTTTCTTCAGCGCACCATAGATGGTGGGACGGACATACTTATCCAGCAGCCAGGTAGTGCAGTTCATGATCATGATGGAGTAGCAAACACCCTCGGGATAGGAGCCGAAGCGGCGGATGAACACCGTGATCAGGCCGCAGCCGATGCCGAAGATGGCCTGCCCCAGCTTGGTGACGGGGGAAGTGGCATAGTCGGTGGCCATGAAAATGGCACCCAGCATCAGGCCGCCGCCGAACACATTGTAAGCCATGTATTCCACACCGCTGATGCCAGCAGGAGCAGAGATGAGGGAGATGACAGCCACGGTGGCGATGAAGGCCACGGGGGTCTGCCAGGAGATGACCTTGCGCAGCAGCAGATAGATGCCGCCCAGCAGGAGCATCAGGGAGGAAACCTCACCCAGGGAGCCGCCGATGCGGCCGATGAACATATCGCCCAGGGTGTATGTATTGGTGAGGGTCTCCCAACCGGCGGCGTCCACGCCCTTCATGAGCATCATGGGGGTAGCGGCGGTGACGATGTCGGCATTGCTGCCAACCACCAGAGCCTTCTCACCCACCTTGACCCAGTTGCCTGCCATGACGGAGGCATAGCTGGCCAGCAGGATCGCGCGGCCCGCCAGGGCGGGGTTGATGAAGTTGCAGCCGATGCCGCCGTAGAGCTGCTTGACCAGCACGATGGAGAAAAATGCGCCGATAATAATCATCCAGTAGGGAATCTGCACGGGGCAGACAAAGGCCAGCAGGATACCGGTGACCACAGCGGACAGGTCGCCGATGGAGTTGGTCTTCTTCATGACCTTGCGGTACAGCCACTCCCAAACCACGCAGGCCGCCACGGACACCAGGGTGACCGTCAGCGCGCGCCAGCCGAACACATAGATGCCCATGATGAGGGCGGGCATGAGAGCGATGATCACATCCAGCATGATGGAGCGGGTGTCCTCATTGGAGCGGATATGAGGAGAGGAGGATGCGATGAGCTTCAAGCTTTTATAATCCGTCATTGCTTACGCCTCCTTCTTCTCTTCGGCTGCCTTCTTCTCGGCCTCGGCCTTTGCCTTGGCAGCCATTCTTGCGTTATTGACCTTCTGCTTACCCATGCGGAACATATGGGTCAGGGGCAGACGGGCGGGGCAGGTGTAGGCGCAGGCGCCGCACTCGATGCAATCCATGCCGTGCAGAACGTTCTGCCAGGTGTCCACATCGCCCTTTTGCAGGTACTTATACATGAAGACAGGCTCCAGGCGCATGGGGCACACGCCCACGCACTTGCCGCAGCGGATGCACTGGGGCTCGGCCACATACTTCTCCTCATCGCCAGCAAAGGCCAGCATGGCGCCGGTGCCCTTACCCACGGTTACATCCACATCATACTGGGCAAGACCCATCATGGGGCCGCCCATAATCAGCTTGTAGGTATCCTCCCGCAGGCCGCCGCAGGCATCGAACAGGTCGGTAATGGGGGTACCGATGGGGCACTCAATGTTCTTGGGCTCGATGACGCCGGAGCCGGAGACGGTGACGATCTTGCTCACCACGGGCATACCGGTGTAAACGGCCTTGTAAATAGAACAGGTGGTGTTGAGGTTAAAAATGCAGCAGCCGGCGTCAGCGGGGAGCTTGCCGGAGGGAACCTGCCGGCCGGAGATGGCCTGGCAGAGCTGCTTTTCAGCGCCCTGGGGGTAACGGGTGTGCAGCACCTCCACCACCACAGGAGCCTTCAGCTCAGCGATGGTCTTGTTCAGCACGTCCGCCGCGTTCTGCTTGTTGGCCTCCACGCCGATGTAGACCTTATCCACACCGAAGCACTTGGCCAGAAGGGTAGCGCCCTTGATGACCTGCTCGGGCCGCTCCAGCATGGTGCGGTGGTCGCCGGTGATATAGGGCTCGCACTCGGCAGCGTTAATAAGGACATAGTCCACCTTGCCCAGGCCGGAGCTGATCTTCACATGGGTGGGGAAGGTCGCGCCGCCCTGGCCGACGATGCCGGCGTTCTTGACGATCTCTACCAGCTGCTCGGGAGTCAGGCTGTCAGGATCGGCCACGGGATGAATGTCCGGACACACGGTGTTCTGCTTGTCGTTTTCAATGACCACGCTCATCATGGTGCCGCCCATAGAGAAGGGGCGGGGCTCCACGGCCTTTACAGTGCCGGAAACGCTGGCATGAATGGGTGCGGATACGAAACCGCCGGGCTCGCCGATCAGCTGGCCCACAGTAACCTTGTCGCCCACGGAAACCACGGGCTTGCAAGGCGCACCGATGTGCATAGACATGGGAATGACCACCTCAGCCGGGGCTGCCAGCTGCTCGATGGCCTTTTCATTGGTTGCGGCCTTCATGTCATTGGGATGAACGCCGCCAAAGAAAGCTTGTGCCATTGTCTTTCACCTCATCTTACTTCAAGGTGGCCCTATGCCACCCCATACTGAAAGTAATATTACAACAAATTCGGGCCTTTGTCCACCCCTATCCGATGGGATTTGCGGTAATTTTTGACAAATTATGAATTAAGATGCCGTGAAAAAGCGCCTCCTTCCGTAAATTCAACAGGAAATGGTTCTGCCTCTTGTTTTTTTCGGGCAGGTGTGTTACAGTGGCAATGCACATTATAAATAATACATTGCAGTGGGAGATGAATTTATGCTGAATCGGATTGAACTGAAGCAAAACGCCAAGGTCATTACCAAGTCAGCCCGGGTCTCCGCATATCAGATGACCCTTCTATATCTGGTGATCCGATTTGCGCTGAGCCTGGCAGACAACTATGTGTCCGCCGATAACGGTACATGGGTGCAGATCGGAGATATGCAGTTTCAGGTGCAATCCCTCTTTCACCACGCTGCCTTCCCTACGCTGGTGGTAGTTTTCGTGTCCGTTTTGGTCTGGCTGCTGGGCTGCGTGCTGGCCGCCGGATATATTCAGTATCACCAGGGTGTGCGCCGGGGTGAGGAAATGCCCATCACCTCCCTGTTTGACGGGTTCGGTTTCGTGGGAAAGATCGTGCTGCTGAACCTGGTGATGGCGGTGTTTGTAGCCCTGTGGAGCATGCTGCTGATCGTGCCCGGCATCATTGCCGCCTACCGCTACCGCTTTGCCCTGTATAACCTGTGTGAGAATCCGGAGCTGGGCGTGATGGATGCGCTGAACATGAGCAAGCAGCAAACCAGGGGCTACAAGCTGGATCTCTTTGTGCTGGATGTGACCTTTTTGGGCTGGAGCTTCCTGTGCGTGTTGACAGCGGGCATTCTCTCCATTTGGATCACCCCCTATATCCAGCAAACTAACCTGGGCTACTTTGAGGCCATTAAGGCGGAAAAGGGCATCGGCCGGATGCCCGGGCGGAGCCCAGATGAGGACGAAGCCTTCCACCATGATGACAGATTCTGAATTCGCAAAAAGGACACCGCTGCTGCGGCGTCCTTTTTCTTGAAATGGGGTAAAAAATACAGTATAATGAAGCTATAAATCCCACGGAGGTGTGTATGGAGCGTATCAGCAAGGAGAATTATTATCTGGACATTGCCCAGACCGTGTTGGAGCGGGCCACCTGCCTGCGGCGCATTTACGGCGCTATCATTGTGAAAAACGACGAAATCATCTCCACCGGCTACAACGGCGCCCCCAGGGGCCGGCGCAACTGCGTAGACATGGGCTACTGCACAAGGGAAGCCCTGCGGGTGCCCCGGGGAGAGCGGTATGAGCTGTGCCGCAGCGTCCACGCCGAGGCCAACGCCATCATCTCCGCCTCCCGGCGGGACATGGTGGGCGGCACCCTGTATCTGGTGGGCAAAAACGCCCAAACCGGGGAAATTTTGGGCGATGCTACCAGCTGCGCCATGTGCCGGCGGATGGTCATCAATGCGGGCATTGTCCGGGTGGTGATCCGAAAAACGCCTACGGAGTTTGAAATCGTGGATGTGGCGCAATGGGTGGAAGGCGATGACCTGCCGTTTGCGGAAAACATCGGCGGCTGACATGCCCGGCAAAAATTCCTGCGGAATTTTCTGCCAAAGGGCTTACAGTCTGCTGCGGGCATCATTTTGCCGCAAGCGACAAAATTCCACACCGGCAGACTGAGAGTTTTTTTCACGCGCATGTCACGGTGAAAAATGATTTAAATTTTTTGCCGCCTGCGGCCGGTAAGCTCTGCGAGACTTTTGTCCCTTTCCCCGGAGGCCCGGGGTTCTATACAAATTAACATTAAGGAGTGCGGTAAGAATGTTGAACGAAAGGAAAATGGAAGCCTACTGCGCCATTTTGGCGGAGGAGCTTCGCCTGGCCACCGGGTGTACAGAGCCCATCGCCGTCGCGTATTGTGCTGCAAAACTGCGCGAGGTGCTGGGCGGTAAACCGGAAAAAGTGCTGGCCGAGATCAGCGGAAACATCCTGAAAAATGTGAAATCCGTGGTGGTGCCCAACACCGGCGGACGGCGGGGCATTGAGGCCGCCATCGCCGTGGGCATCGTGGCCGGGGACGCCGACGCAGAGCTGCAGGTGCTGGCCAAGGTCACCGAGGAGGACACGAAGCATATCCAGGAATATTTGGACGCCACGGATATCACCGTCACCTGTCCGGAGACCCCCTGCCTGCTGGACATCCGGCTCACAGGCTGGCTGGGTGGGCACAAGGCCGTGACCCGGGTGGCCAACAACCACACCAACCTGGTGTACATTGAAAAAGATGGCCGGGTGCTGCTGGAAAAGCCCGAGAGCGCCTCTGCCGAGGCCAATCTCCAGGACAAGAGCGTCCTGAATGTGAAAGACATTCTTACCTTTATAGAAACCGTGGACATAGAACGGATACGGCCCTGCATCAGCCGGCAGCTGGCGTGCAACAGCGCCATTGCCGCCGAGGGGCTCCGGGGTGACTGGGGCGCCAACATCGGCTCCACCTTGCTCTCCACAGGCAGCGGCATCGAGACCGAGGCCCGGGCCTGGGCTGCGGCGGGGTCCGATGCGCGGATGAACGGGTGCGAGATGCCGGTGGTCATCTGCTCCGGCAGCGGCAACCAGGGCATCACTGCTTCGGTGCCTGTGTGGCGGTATGGCCTGTTTTTGGGCGCAAGTGAAGAGAATATCCTCAGAGCCGTCGCCCTGTCCGACCTTATTACTATTCACCAAAAAACCGGTATCGGGCGGCTCAGCGCCTACTGCGGCGCGGTGTCCGCCGGGGTGGGAGCAGGCTGTGGCATCGCCTGGCTCCGGGGCGCGGGTTACGACGGCATCAGCCGCACCATCTGCAACGCCGTGGCCATGATCTCCGGGTGCATCTGTGACGGAGCCAAGGCCAGCTGTGCCAGCAAAATCGCCATGGCCGTGGGTACGGGCATCCTGGGATACAACATGTACCTGGGCGGCAACAACTTCCGGCCCGGCGATGGCATAGAGGGCGCGGACGTGGAGGAAACTATCCGCAATGTAGGTGTTTTAGCCTCCAAGGGCATGCACGAGACGGACCGGGTGATCTTGAATATCATGACGGGCCGGTAAATACGAAAAAATCAGCAGGTACGGTTAAGCCGTACCTGCTGATTTTTGGGGGATTACGGATTGCGAAGCCAGTGTGCGCACTGGCTTCGCAATGACATTGCACAAGGATCGCGGCGCTTGGCGGCAAAAAATCACACAGGCAGGGCAAAGCCCTGCCTGTGTGCATAATTTGATGCAGTTTATATGGGCGGATCAGTCCAGACGCACGGCCGTACCGCTGGCGGTGACCATAAGCATGCCGTTATCGGCGCCCAGGACCTCATAGTCAATGTCCACACCCACCACGGCATCGGCGCCCAGCTGGGCCGCCCGCTGCTCCATTTCGTCCAGGGCCTGCTGGCGGGCGTTGATGAGCTCCTCCTCGTAGGTGCCGGAGCGGCCGCCGAAGAAGTTGCTGAGCCCGGCCACAAAGTCCTTGACAAAGTTCACACCGGCGATGACCTCACCGAAAACAACGCCCTTATATTCCGTGATACGGCGGCCCTCCACAGAGGGGGTAGTGGTTACGATCATGTGTTCTCCTCCCTATTATTTATACTCCGGGGCATCCGGGGTGCGGCGGTGCAGCAGGGGCTTGCCCTCGGCGTCCACCAGGACGGTGAGGCCGCCGGAATTGCCGCTGGTGTGGTACAAATACTCCACGCCTGTCTGGGTGTCTACCCAGATCTCTGAGGAGGTGACGAATCCGTTTTCCGCCAGCACCTTCACGAAGCGGTCGGTTTCTTTCTTGGCCATAGCGCCTTACGCCTCCGGCTTATCATCGGACAGGATGGTCTTGGCGCTGGCAGCCAGGCCCGCCAGGCCCTGGATCTCGCTGGGGATGATGAGCTTGGTAGCCTTGCCGTCGGCCACCTTCTCCAGGGCCTCCAGGGCCTTGAGCTTGATGACCTGATCGTTGGGGGCAGCCTCGTTCAGCAGCTTCAGAGAATCCGCCATGGCCTGCTGCACCTTCAGGATAGCCGTGGCCTCGCCCTCGGCCTGCATGATGCGCGCCTGCTTCTGGGCGTCCGCCTTCAAAATGGCGGACTGCTTCTCACCCTCAGCCACCAGGATCTTGCTGGCCTTCTCGCCCTCGGCCTGGAGGATGGACTCCCGGCGCTCACGCTCGGCCTTCATCTGCTTTTCCATGGCATTTTGAATTTCCCGGGGCGGGAGGATGTTCTTCAGCTCCACACGGTTGACCTTGATGCCCCAGGGATCCGTGGCCTCGTCCAGGATGGAGCGCATTTTGGCGTTGATGGTGTCGCGGCTGGTGAGGCTCTGATCCAGCTCCAGCTCGCCGATGATGTTGCGCAGGGTGGTGGCGGTGAGATTCTCAATGGCGCTCATGGGATACTCCACACCATAGGTGTAGAGCTTGGGGTCGGTGATCTGGAAATAGATGACGGTGTCGATCTGCATGGTGACATTGTCCTTGGTGATCACGGGCTGGGGATCGAAATCCGCCACCTGCTCCTTCAGGCTCACCTTTTTTACCACGCGCTCGATGAATGGCACCTTCAGGTGCAGGCCCACGCCCCACACGGCGTGGAATGCGCCCAGCCGCTCCACCACATAGGCTTTGGATTGCTGGACGATCTGTATGTTGCTGACGATGAGGATCAGGATCAGCACCACCAGGATCGCCAAAGCAACCGTTCCGATATTGATGTCTCCAAACATGTTTTTTCCTCCCTGTTTAATAATATAAAATGTTGTTTATTATAGCCGCTCCACGAACAGCTTTACCCCCTCCATACGCACGGCGCGCACCAGAGTACCCTCCGGCAGCGTTTCGCCGGATTCGCTGCGGGCGGACCAGGTTTTGCCGTCTACATACACCGCCCCGGAGGGAACGGTGTTGTCGATGGCTTCTGTGACCCGGGCCTCCCTACCCAGCACCGCATCGGCATTGGTGGGGACGATGTTCTTGTCCATCATTTTGCGCACCAGGGGACGGGTGGCTATGAGCGCTGCAATGGACACCGCAAAAAACAGCACCACCTGCAGCCATATGGGGGCCTCGCAGATGGCTGCGATGAGCCCCGCCGCACTGCCCAAAACAAACCAAATGGACACCAGCCCCACCGTAACGGCCTCCACCACGCCGAAGACCACCATGGCGGCGATCCAAACGATCATTTCCATTTCCGCTTTTCCTCCTTTCAGACACAGTCCCATAAAGCCGGCCAGCAGCGCCACGCCCAGCAGGATACCGGCGGCCAGCCACTTGTTTCGGGGGGACAGATTGCTCACAAAGGCGGACACCGACGCCTTCAGCGGGACGGCAGGAGAAATTTCCCGGGAAATGGGTTCATTTTCCCCCTGCTCAAACAGGTCATTGAGGGTTACGCCATACTGCCGGCAGATGAACAGCAGCTTCTCCATCTCCGGATAGCCCTTGCCGGACTCCCACTTGCTCACTGCCTGGCGCGACACCTGCAGCTGCTCGGCAAACTGTTCCTGGGTCAGGCCGCTGCGGCGGCGCAAAAGCTGCAATCGTTCTCCAAAAGCCATATCCTTCCCCCCTCTATGTGGTATCATAGTATCAAAAAAACGGGGCTTTGTCTATCAACCTTGAGTTTCCTACAAGGATTTTTTTCGCGCAACTTGAATTTGCTCCTCATGCTGTCGAAAATTCCTTCGGATTTTTCCGGCAAAAGGCTTGTATCCTGCGGGTGCAAACTCTGCGAGATCTTTTGGCCCCTCGGCTTATTTGCCTCTATTATACAGGATAGCGGTGGGGAACACCACTGTTTTTTTGCGGGGGCGAAAAAGTTTTTCCCCGCCGCCTAAGTTTTTGAAGCTTTGGAAAAGCTTCAAAATCCATTGATTTCAGTGGCGATGGACACCCTTCTTGGGTTTCCCCCACATGCCCTCCCTTACCGTTATCGCAAATCCTGCCGCCTTGCCGGCAGCTTCTTTTTCTTGCACTTTTGAGATTTCTATTCTATACTGAGGGGAGAATGAAAAATATCTCGAGGAGCGCTTGTATGGCAACTTATATGATTCCCTGTTTGCTGGGGCTGGAGAAATTGGTGGGCGATGAGGTAAAGAGACTGGGCCTTAAAAATGTCCGGGTAGAGAACGGGCGCATTTTTTGCGATGGCGCCCCGGACGACTGCGCAAGGCTCAACATAAACCTCCGCTGCGGCGCCCGGGTGCTGCTGGTGCTGGGGGAATTCCCGGCCCGAAGCTTTGAGGAGCTTTTCCAGGGCGTGAAGGCCATCCCCTGGGAGAACTACATTCCCCGAGACGGTGCCTTCCCGGTGAAGGGCTACTCCATTACCAGCCAGCTCCATTCTGCCCCTGCCTGCCAATCCATTGTGAAAAAGGCCATGGTGGAGCGGCTGAAGAGTCGGTATGGCCTGGAGCAGTTCCCTGAGACGGGGGTAAAATACCAGGTGCGCTTTTCCATTTTCAAGGATCAGGTAGTCATCGGGCTGGATAGCTCCGGGGAGGGGCTTTACAAGCGGGGCTACCGGGCCGTAGGGGTGGAGGCTCCCCTGCGGGAGACACTGGCGGCGGCCATGGTGCTGCTGTCTCGCTATCGGGGGCAGGATCCCTTCTGCGATCCCTTCTGCGGCAGCGGGACCATCCCCATTGAGGCGGCCCTCATCGCCAAAAACCGGGCTCCGGGCTTAGACCGCAGCTTTGACGCCCAAAGGTGGGCCTTCCTGTCCCAAAGGGTCTGGCTCCATGCGGCGGAGGAGGCCATGGATAAGGAGTTTCACGGAAAGTACGACATTTGGGGCGGGGATATCGATCCCCGGGCCATTGAAATCGCTCGGAGCAACGCCATGAAGGCCGGGGTGGAGGATTGCATCCGCTTTGAGGTAGCGGACATGAGAGACTTCCGCCGGGATAGCCAATACGGGCAGCTGGTAACCAACCCGCCCTACGGAGAGCGGCTCATGGACCGGGCGGCGGCGGAGACGCTGTACCGGGAGCTGGGCCGGGTTTGGCAGCATCTGCCTGACGGCTGGCGGACCCTGGTGCTCAGCAGCCATACGGAGTTTGAGCGCACCTTCGGCCGACCGGCAGACAAGAAGCGCAAGCTCTATAATGGGATGCTCAAGTGTGACCTGTTTATGTACGGGAATGTATGAGTTTTAGGCGCAGAATAACGGATTGCCCCAGCCAGTTGCAAGCCGGTTACCCGCAAGGGTCGCCCCTGCAGCGGATCTAAAAGTCCCCGCAGACAGGCCCGGGAAATTTGTTTTCACTTTGTACACAAATTCTTCTTTGTGCCTGCTATAATGAACTCACGTGTGTTTTTATTCTTTTCCATAGCGGAGGGTCTTATGAAACATATTTTTATTATCAATCCCACGGCCGGCAAGTCCGACAGCCGCCAGCGTATTTACGACATGGCTGATGCCCTGCGCACCCGGCATGATCTGGATGTGCAGTGCATCCTCACCAAGCGCCAGGGCCACGCAACAGAGCTGGCCAAAAAACTCTGTCAGACCGGCGAGGAGCTGCGCTTTTACGCCTGCGGCGGCGACGGCACCGTAAACGAGGTGGCCAACGGCATCATTGGCTATGATAACGCCGCTATGAGCGTCATCCCCATCGGCACCGGCAACGACTTCCTCAAGAATTTTGGCAGTGATATGGAGAAGTTCCGGGACGCGGAGAATCTGTGGAACGGGCCGCAGTTTCCTATAGATGCCATCCAGGTCAATGACCGCATCGCCCTGACCATTGCCTGCTCCGGCATTGACGCAAGGGTGGCCAAGGATGTCCACAAGTTCAGTGAAAGCCCCATTCTGGACGGCAAGAGCAGCTACATCGTGTCTCTGGCGGTGAACTTTCTCTTTAAGGGTATCGGCACCCACTGGACCGTGACACTGGACGGCGTTTCCGTGGAGAAGGACTACGCCGTGGTGGCCGTGTGCAACGGGCGCTATTACGGCGGCGGCTTCATGCCCGTGGCGGAGGCCCGGATGGACGACGGCGTGCTGAATACCCTGGTGGTGGATAAGGTGAGCCGCAGTACCTTCCTGAAATTTGTGGGCCCCTACTCCAGGGGCGAGTACCACCGCTTCCCCCATCTGGCCCACTGCTCCACCGCTAAGGACATCGTCATCGACTCGGAGAAAAAGGACATCGTTACCTGCCTGGACGGCGAGTGCGTCACCACCGACCACGTCCATATCCGTCTGGCGGATAAAAAGCTGAATTTCTTCGGCCCCGACGGCTGCTCCTGCAATGCCACCGCCCGGGAAGCCGCTCCCGCTGTGGAGCAAATGTGAATTTTTTGTGATTTTCCAAAATACCCCTTGAAAAACGATATAAATGTGGTATTATAATCAGCGTTAGCACTCCTGTGTTTTGAGTGCTAACGCTGAATTTGTTTAATAAAAAGGATATAAGGAGGAAAACAACTATGAAACTGACACCGCTTTCTGACCGCGTGGTTTTGAAAATGACCGAGGCGGAGGAAACCACCAAGGGCGGTATTATCCTCACCGGCTCTGCCAAGGAGAAGCCCTCTGTGGCGGAAGTCATTGCCGTTGGCCCCGGCGGCATGGTGGACGGCAACCCCGTGACCATGACCGTGAAGCCCGGCGACAAGGTCATCACCGATAAATACGCCGGCACCAAGATCACTCTGGAGGATGTGGAGTACATCATTGTAAAGCAGGGCGATATTTTGGCTATCGTTGAATAAAACTTTGGCACTGTCATTGTGAGGCCAGTCCGCAGACTGGTCGTGGCAATCCGTTCTCCCCGGCCTTATGCAAAGGGTATTACGGATTCCCGCGGTCGCTTCGCTCCCTCGGAGTGACATTCCTTTATAAAATCATTATCTGCAATATAGGAGGCAATCAATATGTCTAAAATTATCAAGCGCGGCGACGAGGCCCGGAAGGCTCTGGAGTCCGGCGTCAATCAGCTGGCCGATACCGTAAAGGTCACCCTGGGTCCTAAGGGCCGCAATGTGGTGCTGGATAAGAAGTTCGGCTCTCCGCTGATCACCAACGACGGCGTGTCCATCGCCAAGGAGATCGAGCTGGATGATCCCTTTGAGAACATGGGCGCTCAGCTGGTGCGGGAGGTTTCCACCAAGACTAACGATGTGGCCGGCGATGGCACCACCACCGCCACCCTGCTGGCTCAGGCCATGGTCCGGGAGGGCCTGAAGAACCTGGCCGCCGGTGCCAATCCCATCGTTATGAAGAAGGGCATGGCTAAGGCTGTGGACGCTGCCGTGGCATCCATCCACGCCCAGAGCCAAAAGGTTAACGGCTCCGATGACATCGCCCGCGTGGGTACCGTGTCCTCCGGCGACGCCTTTATCGGCAAGCTCATTGCCGAGGCCATGGAGAAGGTCAGCGCCGATGGCGTCATCACCATTGAGGAGTCCAAGACCGCCGAGACCTATTCCGAGGTGGTGGAGGGCATGATGTTTGACCGCGGCTATATCACCCCCTACATGGTCACCGACACCGAAAAGATGGAAGCCGTTATCGACGACGCTTACATCCTCATTACCGACAAGAAGATCTCCGTTATCTCCGAGATCCTGCCCCTGCTGGAGCAGCTGGTCCAGGCGGGCAAGAAGCTGTTCATCATCGCCGAGGATGTGGAGGGCGAGGCCCTGAGCACCCTGATTGTGAACCGCCTGCGCGGCACCCTGAATGTGGTGTGCGTGAAGGCCCCCGGCTTCGGTGACCGCCGCAAGGAAATGCTGCAGGATATTGCCATCCTCACCGGCGGTCAGGTCATCAGCGAGGAGCTGGGCCTGACCCTGAAGGATGCCACCGTGGATATGCTGGGTCGTGCCCGTCAGGTGAAGGTGACCAAGGAGAATACCATCATCGTGGACGGCGCCGGCGACAAGCAGGCCATTGCCGACCGTGTGGCCCAAATTCGCAGCCAGATCGGCATGACCACCAGCGACTATGACAAGGAGAAGCTCCAGGAGCGCCTGGCCAAGATGGCCGGTGGCGTGGCCGTTATCAAGGTGGGTGCTGCTACCGAGACGGAGATGAAGGAGAAGAAGCTCCGCATTGAGGACGCTCTGAATGCCACCAAGGCCGCCGTGGAAGAGGGCATCGTGGCCGGCGGCGGCACCATCTATGTAAACACCATCCCCGCCGTCACTGCCCTGCTGGATCAGGTGGAGGGCGATGAGAAGACCGGCGTGCAGATTGTGGCCAAAGCTCTGGAGGAGCCTATCCGCCAGATCGCAGCCAATGCAGGCCTGGATGGCTCCGTGATCCTGGAGAAGGTCCGTTCCTCCGGCAAGAACGGCTACGGCTTCGACGCCTACAAGGAGGAGTACTGCGACATGATCGCCAGCGGCATCGTGGATCCCGCCAAGGTGACCCGCTCCGCATTGGAGAACGCTGCCAGCGTCTCCGGCATGGTGCTGACCACCGAGTCCCTGGTGGCCGATAAACCCCAGCCTGCGGCTCCCGCAGCTCCCGCCCCCGATATGGGCGGCATGGGCGGCATGTATTGATCCCCATTTTATTCAAAAAAAGGAGCGATGAACTCATCGGATCCTTTTACTCTTTGACCATAGCCTTTTCCAGCCAATTTTTGCCGTCCGCAAAGCGGGAGACGATGAACGAGGCCACATAGTCACCGGAGGAGTTAATCATAGTAGCCGGGGGATCCACCAGGTTGCCGATGGCCACTAAAATAGGAAAGGCCATCTTCAGCACACAGCTGAAGCACGAGCCGACCATGTGCATGGTGGCTCCCAAAGGAATCACCATTTCCGAGATGTCCCGGCTGATGCCGGTCTGCCCTGCTTCCTCCATACCTGTATTAAATCGCCTTACAGGGGCGTTAAAATGGCAAATAAAGCATATAGCAGAAAAGCCCCAGGAATATACACCAGGGGCAAATAAAAGCCCCGCACAGCGTGAGCCATACGGGGCGATGGTTATTTCTGGCGTTTCGCCAGATCCAAAAGGAGAAGAACCGGCTGCAGAAGGATATACATCAAAAGCAATGTTAACGCCTCCTTACAGGGTGATCGTAGCACATACGCCGGGGCAAGTCAACCCATGACGGTGACAAACACAGCCATATCCTCGTCGCGGACGATCTCGTCTGTTTGGTAGGGATAGTGATCACCGACGAGCAGGTGCCCAGGGACACCACAGCAGGCTTGGTGATGTGCCGCAGCATGATGCCCGGCCACCGCCGTCTCCGGCCCACCGGCCATGTTGGCCGCAAAGCCGAACAGTACCGAGAACACGATCAGCGGCATCACGCCTAAAAATCCGTAGTTTTTCAGCACAGACCTCTTTCCCATAGTCCCTCTCCTTTCCATATTTCAATTTATGATGCGGCGGCGCAGGATGTGTCTATCCCGGCGAGTCATAGCGGAATTCAAACGGAAAATCCCCGGTTTTTTGAAAAAAATAATTGACAAGTCCCGCCGAATATGGTAACATAACTCTTGCCTGTCAGGGATTGACTTATGGCGGCGTAGCTCAGTTGGCTAGAGCATGCGGTTCATACCCGCAGTGTCACCGGTTCAAATCCAGTCGCCGCTACCATATTCCCCTGAGATGTGTGGCATCTCGGGGGAATCCCCTTTCAGTAAAATACGGCCCGTTGGTCAAGTGGTTAAGACACGGCCCTTTCACGGCTGTAACATGGGTTCGAATCCCGTACGGGTCACCACAGTTGGAGGCTTAGCTCAGCTGGTTAGAGCGCCTGCTTCACACGCAGGAGGTCACTGGTTCGAGTCCAGCAGTCTCCACCAAAAAAGTCCAGGAATCTCAAGGGTTTCCGGACTTTTTTATTTTTGCCAAAAATGACGTTGTTAGTAACGTGTTAGTAGTAGCACATTAGGTTAGTTTTTTAGGTCGCTGCTATAGGCTTTCTCATTGACGATTTTTAGGGCGTCCATAAGCTCGCCCATGCCTTCCTGACTCGTTTAAATTGTCCGCTGCCATAGTTATAGCCGAGAATGGGCTGCATGCCAGCTGCGATGCCTACGGCAATACAGAGGGCTTGCATTTTCGCTGCGAATATGGCAAAATCGGGGAAAAGAAACACAAGGAGGGGATGAATATGGATCTGTATCGGGACCCGGCCACCATGGATCCGGAGGAGCTCCGGGCATATTTGGGTGACGTTCGCTGCGAGCTGGAGACCCTGAACGAGGACGAGCCGGAGGATGAGACCAGCGAGGAATTTGTGGATTGGGCGGAGGAGCATGAAGCCCTGGAGGATTTGGCTGACGAGATTATTGACCGCCTGGAATCCCTGGGCGAGCCGCTGGAGTAAAGCTGCAAAACAATTATCTATACAATGTGGGCACCCACATTGCGCTGCTCCCACGCACCTATTAAACAGCCTCATGCTATGCAAAAATGAAAGCCCTCCGGGAGAGTGCAAAATGCGCTCCCGGAGGGCTCTTTATCACTAAAAGCCACAGATCAAAATGCCATGATCTCCGCGCCGCCCAGGGCGGCGGCATCCTCGCGGTCGTGGGTCACGCATAGAATGGCGGCTCCGCTCCGATGCCGCAGGATGTAGTCCGCCGTCTGCTGTCGAGTTGCGTCATCCAGGCCATTGAAGGGCTCGTCCAGCAGCAGAAGCCCGGCGCCAAAGCACACCGCCCTGCCGATGGACACTCGCCGCCGCATGCCGCCGGAGAGCTCCCTGACCGGCTGACCCAGGCTGTCCGCCAGGCCCAGCTCTTTCAAGTGTCGGCAAATCTCGCCCTCATCCATGGCCCGGCCCGTGACCAGACGGATATTGTCCACTGCGGAAAATCCGTCGCACAGACGGTCCTCCTGAAACACATAGCCTATCCGCTCCGGAAGGTCCGTAATTTGGCCGCTGTCAGGCCGCTCCAATCCGGCGATGCATCGCAGCAGGGTGGTCTTGCCCCGGCCCGAGGGGGCCATAAGGCAGGCCGTCCCACCGCTCTCCAAGGTCAGAGACACATGATCCAAAACCACCCTGTCATCAAAGGATTTGCACAGATGCTGAATTTTCATGCCGGCGCACCTCCTATCCGGCGAAGAATATGCCGCAGCAGCCACAAAACCAGCTTTTCAAACCCGGCACTCAGGGCCACAATAACCACTGTCCAGGCCAGCAGGTCCGCAGTCATCAGGTAGATTTTCGCATCATACAGCCGCTCCCCCAGGGAGCCGCTCACCACGCCGATAACCTCCGCCGCCACCCCGGCCTTCCAGCTCATGCCCAGGGATGTGGCGCAGCCTGCCAGCAAAAACGGCTCCACCGCCGGCAGGTAGATCATCCGCACACGTCGTTTCCAGGGGACTCGGAACACCCGCGCCATCTCCAACAGCTGCCCGTCTGCGCCGCGGATACCTGTCAGCACATTGGTGTACAGCACCGGGAAAACCATAAGAAATGAGATAAACAGCGACAGCTGAGAGGTTCGCAGCCATATGAGCGCCAGAATAATGAACGATGCCACCGGCACGGACTTAATGGCCAGCACATAGGGCCGAAGCAAAATTTCCAGCAGGGAAAACCGGCCTGCCCCAAAGGCCAGCACCGTGGCCGCCGCCAACGCCAGCAGAAAGCCCCCGGCAATACGCAGCAGGCTAAAGCCGACGGTGCTCCAAAAATCCAACGTGACCAGCAGCGCACCCAGCCGATCCGCCACCCGGAGGGGTGAGGGCAGCAGGATGGGGGCGTGGACCAGCATGGCCGCCCCCTGCCACACGGCCAGGGCCAGCGCCGCAGCTAAGAGCTGCTGCCAGCGTTCCCGATTCATGCGCCCAGCCAATAGAAGCCGTCCGTGGGCATGGCGCCGCCTACGGCCTCGGGCTTCAGGTCATACAGGGTCTGCAGGTAGCCGCTTACTGCGGTTTTCATCTCCTGGCCGGTGATGCACACCAGGTTGCACCCGGGCAGGGCCTTCTCTGCCACAGCGGCCTTCACGATGCCCAGCTTCTCCACTAAAACGGCGGTCTCAGCGGCGTGGGTGTTGGCGTAGTCGGTGCTGGCGGCGTACTCCTCCAGGAACTTAGCCACAGCCTCGGGATGCTCGTCGGCAAAGGCCTTGCGCACCAGCAGGCCTGCTGTGACCAGGCGGCTGTCAACGCCCAGCTTATCCCACTGGGCGGACAGGTCCATGGCCACCTGCAGGCCCTCCAGCTGGCCCTGGGCCACGGTGACGAAGGGCTGGGGCAGCATGGCAATGGCATGATCCTCCTGGGCCATAAGGGCTACGATCTCCGTGGGCTCACTCTTCCACTCCACGGTGACGTCCTTCCCCAGGGTCAGGCCGTTCTGCGCCAGCAGATAGGTCAAGGCGTATTCAGGGGTGGCGCCCTTGCCGGTGGCATAAATGGTCTTGCCGGCCAGGGACTTCACATCTGTCACGGTCTGGCCGCCCTTTTCCACAATGTACAGCACGCCCAGGGTGCTGGCGGCAACAAGCTCCACCTGGCCTTGGGTCTGGTTATAGAGAATGGCCCCTACATTGGCGGGCACGGCCAGGATGTCCAGCTCGCCCTGAATGAGCTTCGGGGTCAGCTCACTGGCGGAGGCGGCCATGGTGAACTCATAGGTATTGGCGGTGAGGCTGTTTTCGGCGTCATCCAGCAGCTTGGCCATACCCATGGAGGTGGGGCCCTTCAGGCCGCCTAAGCGGATGTTCACAGACTGATAGTCCTCCTGGCGGGGCTGCACGGCGCAGGCGGCCAGGCTCAATGCCATGACCAGGGCCAGGAGCAGGGAAGTGATCTTTTTCATAGTGGGATTCCTTTCTTTTGCCTTAGTTTTTCCCGGGGGTGATGACATGGGAATACTGGGTCTTGGCGCTGACTCCCTCCAGCCGGCCGATCTTGCCGCTGAGGGCGGAAATAGCGTCCTGGGGCGCGTCCAGCACCACGGAGATGATGTTCACGCCCTTTTCCCGGTAGGGCAGGCCCATGCGGCCGATGATGTAGCGGCCGTACTGGTGCAGCAGCTCGTTCAGCTGGGCCACCGATGACTCCTTCTCCACAATGATGCCGATGAGGGCGACTCTTGTTTCCATGTGATACCTCCCGGATGGATTTTCGCGGCAAAAAAGCCGCATCGCTCTGCGACACGGCCACAAGACCCGCCGGAGGCGGGCAATTTTCTCTATGGCGCATCTTCCGCCGCAAGAAAAGACTTTTGGCGTCAGGAGCTTGTCTGTATTGTAGAATAAAGCCGCGCGGTTGTCAAGCCCACTATCCCTGCGCCCGGCCCGGGTGCCGGTGAAGCTAAGAAAAAAGCCAAGCCCGGGGGCTTGGCTTTTTGCGTGCATTTTCTCAATCCGACAACTGTAAGCGGTCTATCGAGGGGGCAAAGTCCAGCCAGGTCATCTCCTTGGCAAAGGGGCCAATGAAGATGGTGCCGGGGGACGAAAGCTCCGCTTGCAAAGCCGTGGTGGCGGGGTACTGGAACCAGGTGTGCTGGTGCATATAGCTGAAGTGGCTGTTGATGGAGAACGCATCGCCCGCATCAAATATGGTATAGGCCAGATACCCGCGCCGGTTTTCGCCCTCCCGGGGCAGGGAGAACCCGGCGTAAAGGTTGGTCTGCTGCGTTGTGCCCAAGAGCATGGACAGGGCTCCGGTATCCACGGCGGTGGCCTCTCCTAAGAAGTAGTAGGGAGCGGTGTAGGTCTGGCCGTCCCGATCATAGAGTAGCCGCCCGGTGACATCGCTGCCCTTGGCCCAGCCGCGGGCTTCGATTTGGTACGCGGGCCAGACCTCCAGGGAGTCCGTGCCGAAGAATTCGGGGCCTTTCTCCCAGAGGAAATGGTGGAGGATGACCCAAGTCTCCGCCTCTCCGGGCACCTGCACGGCAATGCCGGTGATACGCAGACGCTTGTTGGAGGTTTTCTCGTGTCTTAGGGTCGGGCTGTAAACCTTGCTCTCCACATCCACCCGCAGGGCCCCGGCGCAGGCGGCCAGATCCTCCTCTGCCAGGTCGTTTAGGATAACCTCCGGGAAGCCCAGGTCTAAAAGGTGGGCCTTGATCTCCGCCGTTTTCGCCGTCTCAGCCTCCTCCAGTGGCTGCCAGTCCATGGGGTGCTGGGCGCCGAAGAGGTACCCGGCGGCGCAGCCCAGCACCAGCACGGCAGCCAAAATCAGCACCAGCCACAGGTCCGGCACCTTCACCGGCGCCGGGTGCATGGTGTACCCGGCCTCGCTCAGGGCCTTAGTAGTTTTGCAGATACTGCGCAGGATGAAAATGAACGCAACTAACAGGATCAGCGGCAGGATCATCCCGGGATACTGTATCAGGGCCAACAAATACACCACGCCATACCACAGCATCAGCGCCAGAACGCCTCCCGCCCGGGGCGGCAGGCCCGCCTTCCGCTGCACCGCCCGCAGCCCCAGCCACAGGCAGAATAGGCCCAACAGCTGCACCGCAACGGAGACCTGAGTCAGAGAGGTGGTGACACGCTCGGGAATGAAATCGTCCCGGCAGGCGAATGTGTTCAGGATCAGTGTCGGGAAGAAGCACGCGCACCGCAGGAGGACCAGCACAAAGCAAGCGGTGAAATACCCGTTTTCCCGCCGCAGGGCCCGCAGGCCCAGCAGCCACAGCACCATGCCCACGGCAGGCAGAATGTAATTCAGATACCAAAAGTTCAGAGTGATGGTACACAGCACCATGCCGATGAGCACCCGGTTCATGGCCCGCTTCCAGGGGGTCACGTCTCTCACCATCTCCTCCGGCGGCAGGGCGGAAAAGCTCTCGGAGAAAACGGTTCTGAGGTCAATATCGTCTGCGTGGCGCCAACCCTCATTGCGCATGGCCTTCACCTCCCAGCATTTTGCGCAGCTGCTTTTTCAGCCGGTAAAGCTTCCCCTCCACGGCCCGCTCTGTCATGCCCAGCTCGGCGGCGATCTGCACAGTGGGCTGCATGTAATAGTATTTTCGATAAAACAGGATCCGGTCCCGGTAGGGAAGGCGCTCCAGGGCATCCCGCACGGCCTCCTGCCGCTCCCTTTGCAGCACCGCCTCCTCGGGGGTATGTCCCGCCGCCGGGGTGTCCTCCGGCAGCTCCTCTGCGCTGCTGCCCAGGGCCTTCCGGGCGTGGTTCAGAGCCGTGTTGCGTGTGATGGCCGTCAGCCAGGCGTTCCAGCTGCCGCGCTTTCGGTCATACTGCTCAATTTTCTCCCACACCCGCAGCGTCACCTCAGAGAGGCAGTCCTCCCGGTCCTGGGGGTTCGGCAGAATAGGCGCGATGATGTAGCGCATCAGCGGCCCATAGTGCAGCAGCAGATCGGCCATTCCTGCCTCCTCCCGCGCCAGCAGCCGCCGGATCATCTCCTGTTCCAAGCCCTCTCCCCCTCTCATTTTTTCTTTCTACCCCATTATACACGAACCGGCAGAAAAACCCACGACTTTTCCCTCCGTAATTTGGAAAAAAATCTACACCGGCATCCGATCTCCGGGCGTGCAGGCAAAAAGGCATCCGGGCAGTGTTCCTGCCCGGATGCCTTGGCTTGTAAATAATTCCAAAGGAATTATCGACCGTGTGTTTATCTGACCCCGAACAGCAGATCGCCGTAGGTGGGGAAGGGCCAGTAGCTGGCTGCGGTCTGGGTCTCGGCCTCGTCGGCGGCAGCACGCAATGCACCCATTCCGGGGAGAATCTCATCCCGGATGAAGGCCGCTTCCTCCATAGAGCCGGACAGGGTATCCAGCCGGATCAGCTTTTCCTCCAGAGCGTCCACCCGGTCATCTATGGCGTCCACCAGGGAGGCCAGCCTGCGCAGCTGCTTTTTCTCATAGCCCCAGGGAAGCTCCGCATCGATGGCCTTCTTGGCGCCAACGGCAGAGGCCAGGCCCGAAACATAGCTCTCCACGGCCGGCAGGATCTCCTTCCTGGATATATCCACCATGGCCAGCGCCTCAATGCGGACGGTCTTGCAGTAGTTTTCCAGCTGGATCTCATAGCGGGAGCGCAGCTCGGACTCCGTGTAGACCTTGTGGCGCACCAGCATGTCCAGGTTGTCCTTCTGGATCAGCATGGGGATGGCGTCCGGGGTGGTCCGCAGGTTCAGCAGGCCGCGGTTTTTCGTAGCCTCCTCAATCCAGGCATCGTCGTAGCCGTTGCCGTTGAAGATGATACGCTTGTGCTCCCTGATGGTGCGCTGGATCAGATCGTGCAGGGCCGCACTTAGGTCGGCGGCGCCCTCCAGCTCGTCTGCAAACAGCCGCAGGGACTCGGCCACGGCGGTATTCAGCATGATGTTGGCACAGGCGATGGAATTGCTGGAGCCCAGCATGCGGAACTCGAATTTATTGCCGGTGAAGGCAAAGGGCGAGGTGCGGTTGCGGTCCGTAGTATCCCGGAAGAAGCGCGGCAGCACGTCGGCACCCAGCTTCAGCTTCTTCTTCTCCACACCGGAGTAGGAGGTATCCGTTTCAATGGCCTCCAGAATGGCCGTCAGCTCATCCCCCAGAAAGACGGAGACCACGGCAGGGGGCGCTTCGTTGGCACCAAGGCGGTGGTCGTTGCCGGCGGTGGCCACAGCAGCCCGCAAAAGGCCCTGGTAATTATCCACCGCCTGGATGACAGCTGCCAAGAACAGCAGGAACTGGGCATTTTCATAGGGCGTCTCGCCGGGAGAGAGCAGGTTGACGCCGGTATCGGTGGAGAGGGACCAGTTGTTGTGCTTGCCGCTGCCGTTGACCCCGGCAAAGGGCTTTTCGTGGAGCAGACACACCAGGCCATGCTTAGCAGCAACCTTCTGCATGATCTCCATGGTCAGCTGGTTCTGATCGGTGGCGATGTTGGTGGTGGTATAGATGGGTGCCAGCTCGTGCTGTGCGGGGGCTACCTCATTATGCTCCGTTTTGGCCAGGATCCCCAGCTTCCACAGCTCCCGGTTCAGCTCCTCCATATAGGCCGCCACTCGGGGCTTGATGGCGCCGAAGTAGTGGTCGTCCAGCTCTTGGCCCTTGGGAGGCTTGGCACCGAACAGGGTCCTGCCAGTGTAGATCAGGTCGTGGCGCTTGTCATACATATCCTTATCGATGAGGAAATACTCCTGTTCTGCGCCTGCGGACGGAAGCACGCGCTTGACGCTGTCGTTGCCGAACAGCTTCAGGATGCGCAATGCCTGGATGTTCAGCGCCTCCATGCTGCGCAGCAGGGGCGTTTTCTTGTCCAAGGCCTCTCCTCCATAAGAGCAGAAGGCGGTGGGGATGCATAGGGTCTTGCCCTTAATAAAGGCGTAGCTGGTGGGATCCCAGGCGGTGTAGCCCCGGGCCTCAAAGGTGGCGCGCAGGCCGCCGGAGGGGAAGGAGGAGGCATCCGGCTCGCCCTTGATGAGCTCCTTGCCGGAGAATTCCATAATCACGCCGCCGTCCGGGGCGGGGGAGATGAAGCTGTCGTGCTTCTCCGCCGTGATCCCGGTCATGGGCTGGAACCAGTGGGTGAAATGGGTGGCGCCGTTCTCGACTGCCCAGTCCTTCATGGCTGCGGCTACGGCGTTGGCCACGGACGGGTCGAGCTTTGCGCCCTTTTGGATGGTGTGCTTCAGAGAGCGGTATACATCCGCGGATAGACGGGCCTTCATCACCCGGGTATCAAAAACCAAGCTTCCAAAGTATTCCGGTACAGTCGACATAGCAGTTTATTCCTTTCTGTGAAAATAAAAAAGGAGACACTGCGTCCGGGCGGGAATATCCCCTTCCGAGACGCCAGTGTCTCATCACATGGCCGAATATACACCCGGCGATTTCAAATGTCAATCACAAAAAACGTATTTTTTCTATTTTTGCGCAAATCGCCGGATTGTCAAACAAATCACAAATCAATTTCTTGCAATATACCGGATTGAAAAATGCAAAAAATAGGTATATACTACGTTTGAACGACGGTGTTCTGCAGGATGTAGATTATTATCCTGCAAAACGCGGTCGGTTTTTCTATATTTAGGAGTTGGTAATATGAGCAAACTGGAAGGTCAGATTCGGATTCCATCGGGCTGTGCCATTTCTGCAGTCATCTCAAGAGACGGTCAGCGAATGTCGGGAGAAAAAATAATAGAGAGCATGAAGCCCATGCACGACCGCTCCAACGGCCTGGGGGGCGGCTTCGCAGCTTACGGGATCTACCCGGAGTATAAGGATTTCTTCGCTCTGCACATGTTTCTGGAGGACCGAGCCGCCCGTAAAAGCTGCGAAGCATTTTTACGGGAGACCATGGAGATCGTTCACTTAGAGCGCATCCCCATCCGTACCACTCCGGCCATCACCAATGAGCCGCTGATCTGGCGATTCTTTGTTTCGCCCCTGCGCAGCACCCTGGCGTCCATGCAGATCGACGAGGAGGAGTGCGTGACCCGGGCCGTAATGGCCATCAACACGCGGATAAAAGGTGCGTATGTGTTTTCCTGCGGAAAAAACATGGGCGTATTCAAGGCCGTGGGATATCCGGAGGACGTGGGATATTTTTACCGCCTGGAGGAATACGAGGCCTACAGCTGGACGGCCCATGGCCGCTATCCCACCAATACCCCCGGCTGGTGGGGCGGCGCCCACCCCTTCGCCCTGCTGAATTACTCCATTGTTCACAATGGGGAGATATCCTCCTACGACACCAACCGCCGTTTCATGGAGATGTTCGGTTATAAATGTACTCTGCAGACAGATACAGAGGTCATTACCTATATAGCGGACTATCTGCTGCGAAAGCAGAAGCTGACCCTGGAGGAGTTGGCCTCGGTGATCGCCGCCCCCTTCTGGAGCACCATTGACAGGAAGCCGCCTCAGGAGCAGGAGAAGCTGCGGTATCTCCGCAAGGTATTCTCCAGCCTGCTTATAACAGGGCCGTTCTCCATTGTACTGGGCTTTGAGGGCGGACTCATGGCCCTCAATGACCGGCTGAAGCTCCGCAGCATGGTGGTGGGCGAAAAGGATGACAAGGTGTTCATCGCCAGCGAGGAGGCTGCCATGCGAGCTATGGAGCCCAATGCGGAAAACATCTATGCGCCTGCCGGGGGAGAACCCGTGATCGTCCGCGTAAAGGAGGGGAGATTCTAATGGGTATCGACTATATTTATCCGCCATTTGAGGTTGTCCGCGACCCGGCCCGGTGCATAAGCTGCCGCCTGTGCGAAAAGCAGTGCGCCAACGGGGTACATCGCTTCGACAAGGAAAAGAAATGTATGCTTGCTGACGAGAGCCGGTGTGTGGACTGCCAGCGCTGTGTTTGCTTTTGCCCCACCCATGCATTGAAGATCCGGAAAAGTGATTGCGCCTTCCGGGAAAATGCCAACTGGTCGCCGGACACCATCCAGGAGATCTATAAGCAGGCCAGCAGCGGCGGCGTGCTGCTGTCCTCCATGGGAAATCCTCAGCGTTACCCGGTTTATTGGGACAGGATCCTGGTCAATGCCTCCCAGGTGACCAACCCACCGGTAGACCCCCTGCGGGAGCCCATGGAGACCCGGGTATTTTTAGGCAGAAAGCCCAATGGCATCCGCCGGGATGAAAATGGGGAGCTGATCTGCCACCTGCCCCCGCAGATCGAGCTGTCCATGCCGGTGATGTTCTCCGCCATGAGCTATGGATCCATCAGCTATAATGCCCACGCCTGTCTGGCCCGTGCGGCCCGGGAGCTGGGTATCTGCTATAACACCGGTGAGGGCGGTTTGCATGAGGATTTTTATGCATACGGTGAAAACACCATCGTCCAGGTGGCTTCCGGACGCTTCGGCGTACACAAGCAATACCTGGAAGCCGGCGCCGCCATCGAGATCAAGATGGGCCAGGGCGCTAAGCCCGGCATCGGCGGCCATCTGCCCGGGGCGAAAATCGTTGGAGATGTCTCCCGCACCCGCATGGTGCCGGAGGGGACGGACGCCATATCCCCTGCCCCGCACCATGATATTTACTCCATTGAGGATCTGCGCCAGCTGGTGTACTCCCTGAAGGAAGCCACGGATTATAAAAAGCCCGTTATCGTAAAGGTGGCAGCAGTACACAATATTGCCGCCATTGCCAGCGGCATTGCCCGCAGCGGCGCGGACATTATCGCCATAGACGGTTTCCGGGGCGGCACCGGCGCGGCGCCCACCCGTATCCGGGACACGGTGGGCATTCCCATTGAGTTGGCCCTGGCCTCTGTGGACCAGCGCCTGCGGGATGAGGGCATCCGGAATCATGTTTCGCTGATCGTCAGCGGAAGCATCCGCTCCTCCGCCGATGTGGTCAAGGCCGTTGCCCTGGGGGCGGATGCCTGCTATATCGGCACCGCCGCCCTGCTGGCCCTGGGCTGCCACCTGTGCAGAACCTGCCAAACAGGGCGATGCAGCTGGGGCATTGCCACCCAGAATCCGGAGCTGGTGAGGCGGCTGGATATTGAGGCCGGCAAGACCCGCCTTGTGAACCTGCTGACCGCCTGGAAGCATGAGATCAAGGAGATGATGGGCGGCATGGGCATCAACTCCATCGAGGCCCTGAAGGGAAATCGCCTGATGCTTCGGGGCGTCGGCATGACGGACCGTGAGCTGGAGATTCTCGGTATTGCCCACGCCGGAGAATAAATTCCACATACCATATACAAAATACGCGGAGGTGTGTTATAATGACTAATATAGATGCGTCTATGCTGGATTTCCGACAACTGAACGCGGCCATCCGGGATTGCGCCGGAGATGCCGCCGTCACCAGCTGCTCCGGGCAGAGATTCATCGGCGCAGGATTGGAGCGCGGCAAGCTTATCCTGTCGGGAACCCCGGGAAACGCCCTGGGCGCCTATTTAAACGGAGCCAGCATTGAGGTGTGTGGAAACGCCCAGGATGCTGTGGGTGACACCATGAACGCCGGGCGGATCATTGTCCGCGGCAGCATCGGTGATGCGGCGGGCTATGCCATGCGGGGCGGCGAGCTCTATGTCCAGGGGAACGCCGGTTATCGGGCCGGCATCCATATGAAGGCCTATGGTGATAAGCTCCCCGTTATGGTCATCGGCGGCAAGGCCGGGAGCTTTCTCGGCGAATACCAGGCCGGCGGCGTCATTGTGGTTTTAGGCCTGACTGAGAGCGCCCGCCCCATCGTCAGCAATTTCCCCTGCACGGGCATGCACGGCGGAAAGCTGTTCCTGCGCTCCGATTGCAAGAACATTCTGCTGCCTAAGCAGGTCATCGCCCGCCCGGCGTCCCATAAGGATCTGGACGGGATATGGACCTATCTGCACACGTTTTGCGAGCTGTTCGGCGGCGATTGTGATAAGCTTGTGCAGCAGCCCTTTACCCTCATCACGCCCAACAGCAGCAACCCATATAAGCAGCTTTATGTCACAAATTGAAGGAAAGCAGGTGAACTTGTGAAGTATACGTCCAGGGAGGTCATTGAGTTCGTGCAGCAGGAGGAGGTCCAGTTTATCCGGCTGGCCTTCTGCAATGTCTATGGAAAACAACATAACGTTGTTATTATGCCCAGCGAGCTTCCGCGGGCCTTTGCCTACGGCATTGCCATTGATGCCTCCGCCATTGATGGCTTCGGCGGCGAGGTCCGCTCTGACCTGCTGCTGCGGCCGGACCCCTCCACGCTGATCCAGCTTCCCTGGCGGCAGGAACAGGGCAAGGTGGTGCGGATGTTCTGCGATGTGTTCTACCCCGATGGGCGCGCCTTTGAGCGGGACACCAGGAGCATTCTGAAAACCGCCGTGGCCCAGGCCGCCGCCAAGGGGTATGAGTTTGCCTTTGGCGCGGAGATGGAGTTCTACCTGTTCAAGATCGACGAGCTTGGCCAGGCCACCACCCTCCCCCACGACCGGGCCGGGTATATGGACATTGTCCCCGACGATAAGGGGGAGCACATCCGCCGGGAGATATGCCTGATGCTGGAGCAGATGGGGATACAGCCTGAGAGCTCCCACCACGAGAGCGGGCCGGGACAGAACGAGATCGATTTTCGGTATTCTGACCCGCTGACGGCGGCAGACAACGCCATCACCTTTCAGGCGGTGGTCCGCATGGTGGCCGCACAGAACGGCCTGTGCGCCAGCTTTATGCCCAAGCCCCTTCCCGATTGGGACGGCAGCGGCATGCACATCAATATCTCTGCCAAGGGGGACGGGGGAAGGGATCTGCTGCCTGCCGTTATGGCGGGAATCCTGGAAAAATGTGCGGAGATCACACTGTTTTTAAATCCCTGTGAGGAATCCTATCGCCGCCTGGGTCACGATAAGGCCCCCCGGTATGTGACCTGGTCGGACGAGAATCGCTCCCAGCTGATTCGCGTGCCTGCCGCCGTTGGGGAGCAGCGCCGGGCGGAGCTTCGCTCGGCAGATGTGACGGCGAACCCCTACCTGGCCTATGCCCTGTTAATTTACGCCGGGCTCTACGGCATTGAAAAGGGCCTGGTCCTTCCACCCGCGTCAGACATCAACCTCTATACCGCCCCGGCGGAGATATTGCAAACCCTGCAGGCACTCCCGGGCTCTCTGGAGGAGGCCGCTGCCCTGGCCGCCACCAGTGCGTTCGTCCGGGAGCATCTGCCGGACTCCGTACTCAGCGCTTTTAGCGGCAGATGAACCGCTTATGATCTGTATGGCGAAGGGAGGGGGAGCGTGTGGTATTCCAGGAGAAAACATACAGTGTGCTGATCGTTTCCGCATCGGATAGCTTCACAAACAGCGTCATGCCGCTGCTCCCCATGACCGATTATTGGCCGGTGTCCACGGTTGGCAGCGTCGGTCAGGCCCGCAGGCGGCTGGCCGACACGGAGTTTGACATTGTGCTCATTAACACGCCGCTGCCGGATGATTTCGGCATGCAGCTGGCCATCGACATCTGCAGCACCAGCGGTGCCGGCGTCCTGCTGCTGGTGAAAAACGACCATTATAACGACGTATACGCTAAGGTGGTGGGCTACGGAGTCATCGCCCTGTCCAAGCCTACCAGCCGGCAGATGGTGGCCCAGAATCTGCGGATTTTGTGCGCCACCAGGGAGCGGATGCGCCGGATGCAGGAAAAACAGGCCACCGTGGAGGAAAAGATTAAGGAGATCCGCCTGGTGAACCGGGCAAAATGGCTGCTCATCGAGTGCCTGCGCATGACAGAGACAGAGGCGCACCGGTATATAGAAAAGCAGGCCATGGACCTGCGTATCTCCAAGCGGGAGGCAGCTGAAAACATTATCAAAACCTACAAGTAGCCGGAGAGTGCCGAATCTGAAAAAAATTCTTTTTCGGAATTGACAAGGCATAGTCCGTGCTGTATAATATCCGCTGTTGAACAAAGGCGTTCGCCAAGGGGTTTCTGCCCCCTGGCGGGCGTCTCTTTTTATTTTGCGGGAGGATGGCATATGACAAAGTTCATTTTTGTGACCGGCGGCGTGGTGTCCGGTCTGGGCAAGGGGATCACGGCAGCTTCCCTGGGTCGGCTGCTGAAGGCGCGGGGCTTGAAGGTGGCGGCGCAGAAGCTGGATCCCTATATCAATGTGGATCCCGGGACCATGAGCCCCTATCAGCACGGCGAGGTCTATGTCACGGAGGACGGTGCGGAGACGGATCTGGATCTGGGACATTATGAGCGGTTCATTGACGAGGACCTGAACAAATACTCCAACCTGACCACCGGCAAGGTCTACTCCAATGTCATCGCCAAGGAGCGGCGAGGAGAGTACCTGGGCAGCACCGTGCAGACCATTCCCCATATCACCGATGAGATCAAGCGCTTCATTTATCGGGTTGGAGAGCGGACAAGTGCGGATGTGGTCATCACCGAGATCGGCGGCACCATCGGTGATATCGAGAGCCAGCCCTTTATCGAGGCTATCCGACAGGTGGGCCTGGAGGTAGGGCAGAACAATTCCCTGTACATCCATGTCACACTGGTGCCCTATCTCAGGGCCTCCGGCGAGCACAAGTCCAAGCCCACCCAGCACTCAGTCAAGGAGCTACAGGGCATGGGCATCACACCGAATATTATCGTCCTACGCTGCGACGAGCCCATTAAGGACAGCGGTATCCTCCACAAGGTGGCAGGCTTCTGCAATGTGAAGCTGGATTGTGTCATCGAAAATCTAACCCTCCCAATTCTCTATGAGGCGCCGCTGTATCTGGAGGAGCGGGGCCTGTCCTCCGTGGTCTGTCGGGAGCTGCACCTGCCTGCGCCGGAGCCGGACCTGCGGGAGTGGCGGGCCATGGTCTCCGCCATCAAAAACCGCAGCAAGTCCGTAACCATTGGCCTTGTGGGGAAATATGTGCAGCTTCACGATGCCTATCTGTCAGTGGCGGAGGCGCTACGCCACGCGGGCTTTTTCCTGGATGCCAAGGTCAGCATCCGCTGGATCGATTCCGAGCTGGTCACGGCAGAAACGGTGGAATCCACTCTCGCCGGTCTGGATGGCATCCTGGTGCCCGGCGGCTTCGGCAGCCGCGGCATTGAGGGGATGATCCTGGCAGCCCAGTATGCCCGGGAAAAGAACATCCCCTATTTCGGCATCTGCCTGGGCATGCAGGTGGCAGTGATCGAATATGCCCGCCATGTGCTGGGCATCGCAGATGCCAACTCCGGCGAGTTTGCTCCGGAGGGGCTGCACAAGGTTATCGATTATATGCCCGGCCAAAGTGATGCGGTGGATAAGGGCGGCACGCTGCGCCTGGGCAGCTATCCGTGCTTCATCCGCCCGGGCACGACCATGGAGCGCTGCTACGGCGTGGGGGAGATTTCCGAGCGTCACCGCCACCGCTACGAGTTCAACAACGAATACCGGGAGGCGCTGGCAGCCGCCGGCCTGACCCTGTCGGGGCTGTCCCCCGATGGACGGCTGGTGGAAACGGTGGAGCTGTCCGACAGGCCCTTCTATGTGGGTGTGCAGTATCACCCGGAATTCAAGAGCCGTCCCAATAAGCCCCACCCGCTGTTCAAGGGATTCGTGGCCGCTGCCCTGGCGGCGCAGCAGGCACTGGGGCACTCAGCGGTGGCACCGAAGGAGCCTGATATCCTTTGAGACAGGGCTGCATGAAGAAAAGGGCTTCCGGTTTCGCAGGAAACCGGAAGCCCTTTTTAATCGTGTCCGCCCTTATTAATCGATGGTAAGAAAACTAAAAACAATGCGGTTGCAAATACCTGATTTGCTGGTATAATAATCGCAGCAGCCGCATATAGCGGGCTTGCCAAAGGCCGCCCGGGTGTGTGCCTCAACCGGGATCAACCGCAGGAAAGAGGATGGGATATGGGAACCAGGAACAGGAAAAATGCCGCCGCCGCGGCGCTTTGTACCGGCGTGATCGGCAACGTCATTTGGGGCTCCAGCTATATGTTTACACGCATTGCCCAGAATGAGTCCTCCCCTATGGTGCAGCTTGCCTGGCGGTTTGCGCTGGCTTTTCTTCTGCTGAATCTCATGATTCTGTTCGGCTGGGAAAAGCTCCATCTGCGCGGGAAGAAGCTCAAGCCGCTGATTCTCCTTTCCGTTGTAGAGCCGTTGTATTTTTTTTGCGAAAGCTATGGCATTTATTATTCAAACAGCACCTTTTCCGGTGTTATGCTGGCCATTGTCCCCATTATTGCCATCGGTCTGGGGACGCTGATCTTGAAGGAATACCCCACTGCAAAGCAGGTTTTGCTGTGTCTGCTTCCCATTGCCGGTGTGGTTTTGGTGACCATTGCGGGCTCCAGGATGGGGGCCGTGCAGCCTCTCGGAGTGCTGTTGGTGCTGGGTGCGTGCCTGTTCGCTGCGTTCTATCGGGTCTATAACAAGGGGGCGGCTGCGGAGTTCACAGCCTTTGAGCGGTCCTATTTCGTGATCGGATTGTGCGCAGCGGTGTTTGCAGTGGTGGCGCTGGTTGGCGTCCGGGGAGATCTCGCGCCGTTTGCGGCGGCGCTGCACAGCAGAAAATTTGTCATGGCCACCATTTTTCTCAGCGTGTTCTGCTCTGTGGCTGCCAATATTCTGGTAAATTACAGCGCATCCGTGTTGCCCATGGCAATTTTTTCCAACCTGGGTAGTCTGATCACGGTGTGTGCGATGTTCTTGGGGGTCATTTTTCTGAAGGAGCCCGTCAATGTCATGAGTCTCATAGGCTCCGGCATGGTTTTACTGGGCCTATTTCTCATTGCGCGTACCAATAATGCCCTGCTGCAGGGCAGCCGGGCCCTCCCTGACCATGATAAATCCGAAAAACAATAACCTATTCAGGCTGCTAACATGCAACAAACAAATTTGGGTCTACAAAAATAAAGAAAGCCCGGGAACCATTGAGATTCCCGGGCACGAACCAGCAGTCTCCCACGTGGGAAGATATAATGAGTGCCGGAAAACGTTGCAGTGCATCATTTTCCGGCGCTTTCGCATGTGCTTTCGGCTCGGTGGACAATCCACTGTGTCTGCCCGCTTTTCTCCGCATTTGGGCTATGGCTTGAGTCAGGCTCCGTGACGGTGCAAGGCGGGATAAAGCTATTTCATAAGCGCAGAGCCCGACCATGCACGGGCAGGAAATGGCAGAAACGAGGCAGTATGAGACATCCTGTTGCCGCCATAATTGCGCTATGAATGAACTGCCCGAAAAAGCCCGCAGGCGGAGTTGATGGAAGCGCATTTCTATGGTAGAATCAAAATAACACACTTTTGGAGGTGCGATCTTGAAAACGGATCCTCTGGCGCAGCTGCGCACAGGTGCACCGCTGACTACCCGTCAGCAGATGTCCCTGACGCTGCAGCTCAGTTGGCCGGCCATTATGGCTCAGCTCGCCACTATCATCATGCAATACATCGATGCAGCTATGGTGGGCCGTCTGGGTGCGACTCAATCGGCGGCGGTGGGCCTGGTGGCCTCCACCACCTGGCTTTTCGGGGGATTGTCTTATGCGGCGGCTATGGGCTTCAATGTGCTGACGGCGCAGCGGGTAGGCGGCGGCCGTTTGGCCGAGGCACGCAACATTCTCAAGCAGGCGCTGGTGCTGTGCTTGGCGTTCAGCGTAGTCATGGCAGCGCTGGCAGCAGCACTGTCCGCGCCACTGCCCAGAATGCTTCGGGCAGATCGGGATATTTGGCAGGATGCCTCCGCCTACTTTTTGGTATATAGTCTGTTCCTGCCTGCCCTCCAGCTCGACAATGTGGCGGCCGGCCAGCTGCAGGCCACAGGCAATATGCGTACGCCCGGTATCTGCATGGTGGTCATGTGCGCATTGGATATCGTGTTCAACACCCTGTTTATTTTCCCTTCCGGCACTGTCCGGCTCGGCTCGTTAGCCCTCCCCGGTGCAGGGCTGGGCACGGCAGGTGCCGCACTGGGTACAGGCCTTGCCGAGCTGGTGGTGGGGCTGTATCTGTTGTATTTTGTTCTGCGCCGCAGTCCGGTGCTTCGTTTGCAGAAGGGTGAACATCTGCGCTTTAATCGGCCGCAGCTGTGTACAATGCTCTGCATTGCCGCACCTGTGGCATCGGAGAAGGTCATACTGACCACGGCGCAGATCATTTCTACCGCTATTGTGGCACCCCTGGGCACTGTGGCTATTGCCGCCAATTCCTTTGCCATCACGGCAGAGAGCCTGTGCTATATGCCCGCCTACGGAATTCAGAGCGCTGCAGCTATGTTGGTGGGACAGAGCGTGGGTGCGGGGCGGCGGAACATGGCCCGCCGGCTGGGCTGGGTCACGGTGCTGATAGGCGTAGCCGTCATGGTCATCACCGGTGGGCTGCTATATATCTTAGCCCCGCAGATGATGGCAATATTGACGCCGAACCCGGACATCATCGCCCTGGGCGCTCGCGTTCTGCGCATTGAGGCTTTTGCCGAGCCTCTGTTCGGCGCGTCCATCGTGGCCGGCGGCGTGTTTCAGGGCGTTGGCAGCACACTGATACCCACACTTTTCAATTTGGGAACTATGTGGGGGATCCGTATACCGCTGGCATGGCTGGCCGCACCCCGCTGGGGGCTGCCCGGCGTATGGGCAGCCATGTGCCTGGAGCTGTGTGTCCGGGGTGTACTCTATCTGACGCGGCTGGTCGGCAAGCGCTGGCTGCCGCCCGGGGATCAGAATGAGCAGGCATAGATGCAGCAAATATCGGCAGCTATTTTTATACTCCTTATCAGGCTTACCGGCAGTCACGGGCCTGATCCAGTCATCCGCCTTTTATAAATCAAGCATTTCGCTTCAGCCTCAGCAAGGGGTCAAGCCAGTGATTCCGGCTTTCTTGCTTTGTAGTAGAGCAATCCGGCTAAATCCGCCAGACCCCAGCCAATCGGGACAGACCACCAGATGCCGGTGACACCGATGGCGCCGATGGCGGACAGCAGATAGGCCAGTGCAACACGGGTGCCTAACGAGATGACCGTAAGCACCACGCTCATGCCCGGCTTTCCCAAGGCGCGATACAGGCCGTAGAGCAGGAACAGGCACCCGATGCCGCAGTAAAACGCGCCTTCTATACGCAGATACCGCACGCCCTCCAGTATGACTTCGGTTTCTCCGGCATCCACAAAAATCGCCATAAGGGGTCTTGCAAATGCGAAGACGAGGGCGGATATGACCGCGCAGAAGGCCATGGAAATACACACGGCACTTTTTAGCCCCGCGCGTATTCGCGCGCTCTCTTTTGCGCCGTAATTCTGTGCGATAAAGGTGGAAAATGCGTTGCCGAAGTCCTGCACCGGCATATAGGCAAAGGCGTCGATTTTTACAGCGGCGGCAAAGGCGGCCATCACAACGGGACCGAAGCTGTTGACAAGCCCCTGCACCATAAGGATGCCGAGGTTCATGATCGACTGCTGCACGCAGGTCAGCGTGGAGAAGGAGACGATCTCCCGGATGCGCCTGCGCCGCAGGCAACGGACCTTCCATACCGAACGCACCTGTGGGAAGCGCATAAACGCATAAGCGGCGATGCCGATCCCCGAAACATATTGGGCGATCACCGTTGCCTCCGCCGCCCCGGCAACGCCCCTATTTAGCCCGATGACAAGCCAAAGATCAAGGGCGATGTTCAGCACAGCGGAAACAGCTAAAAAGGCAAGAGGAATGACGGAATTGCCGATCGCCCGCAAAAAAGAGGCGAAATAGTTATACAGGAAAACCGCGGGAATGCCTATGAAAATCACAAACAGGTATTCGCGCATATCGCCCCAGACCTCGGCGGGTACCCGGAGGAATGTGCGAAGTCCGTCCAGACAGGCAAACGACAAGATGTTCAGGAGCGCAGTGACGAGTGCTATAAAGAAAAAAGATGCACAGAGGTTTTCACAAAGAGCCTTCTCATCCCGCTGTCCAAAGCGCATGGAAAACAGCGCACCGCTCCCCATGCACAGGCCGAGGATGATGGAGGTCAGAAAGGTCATCAGCGCAAAGGACGAGCCCACCGCCGCAAGGGCATCCCGCCCAAGGAACTGTCCTACGATCAGCGTGTCGGCGATGTTATAGCACTGCTGCAATAGATCCCCTAAAATCATGGGGATGGCAAACAGCAGCATGGACCTGGTGACAGGGCCTTGCGTTAAATCCCGGTTCATGGTGCGCCTCCGTATCGTAAGCTAAAATCTGCGTTTCGCAAGCATTGTAGTGCTTTAAATCTGATCTGTCAATATGGCATTTATGCTCCAAAGAAGCGGTAGTATCATCAGCGATAAAGCTTATGGAAAAACCTGATTTGCGGAGGAAACAGTATGTATATAAATGGACCGGACGGATTGGATCAACAGGTCGTGCGGATGCACGATCTCGGCGGAGTTCATCCACCTGACCCACTGCATTTGGTTGCTGGCTTTCAGCGTTTCCGTAATGCCCTCAGCATCTGCCTTTTCTTTTACCAACCGAAAGAAAATCTCCTCTGCCTGTCGGTCAATGTCCGCGAGATAGGCGCTTAATTCGCCGCCGATCAGGTAGCAGTCTCCAACCAATTCATATTTCAGCCCCGTGCGTTTATCCGTGACAAATTTTTCCATTCGTATAACCTCCTGTTCCTTTCTGCAATCATTGCAGCAGGAGGAATAGCGGAAATCGAATGTACGGATAGTAAAAAGCGCCGCCTTGGGATCACTTCCAAGACGGCGCTTTTCTGTTGTGGATCAGAGCGAACACTTTACGGCGAAGCCGCCGCTGAAGAAATAGGTGTTCGTCCGAACCTTGCTTGGTGGTAGCCAACGGCAAGCCTTTCCCGGCGGAGGAGATAGCTTAAACTGTGAACGAATTTTGATGCTTAGAAATCTTTATCCTTGAATATCTTTAAAATGGTTATCACGACTACCCACAGCATAAAAGACAGCATAACTCTTACCTGGACAGCATGGAACGATAGTCGGCGGTCAGCGTCAGATAGCCACGCTCATTGCGAGCAATATCCGCCCAATCCAACACCGCCGCTAGCACAAACACGGGGTCAAACACATATTTCCCAGTAGGGGCTTTGAAATAGTATTTGCCAATGGCACCGACAACGGTATCCTCCGTGCAGCCACCCTCGCCAAGGGGAGAATTACGCCCCATGCCCTTGCGTGCAGAGCCTCCCTCACGAAGCAACAGGTCCACGATAACATCAAAAACATCGTAGGTAAGCGGCGGCTTTATAGGCAACTCACTGCAGAGGAAGGAACGGCCATCCTTAGCGGCTCGGATAATGTAAGGCTTGCCGGTAACAGAATACACTGTTGCCCTGCCAGTATTTTCGTAGAGCTTGCTCCGCACAATGTCAGAGGCCTTTGCGCTGCTTTCTTTTGGGATAAAAAGGCTCATGTCAAATATCTCGCTTTCTTCCTCGCTGCGCAGGTTTAATTGCAGCAGCAACTCATCGAGTTTTTTCTTGGCTGTGGGGTAAGAGATGCCCAGCTCGTTCTGCACATCCTTCATGCTGCCACGGCAGGCGAGAAAGGTCTGCAAAAACTGGGCATATTCTGGTGCAAGGCGCTCATAAGGGGAAAGTGGTTCATCGGTGGGGAACTCTGCCTTACAGCCGGGGCAGCTCAGCCGTGCTAAATGAAGTGCCGCCCCGCACACAGGACACTGACCAAAGAATTTCATATTGATTTCCCTCCTCTGCGTTCAAGATATCATAATATTTCCTTCATGTCAATAATAGAATTAAAAATATTAAATCTTTTCCCGGAAAAGACTATAAAGAAGTAGTGCCATTCTGTGTAGGCGTCTACAACGGCGTCTCATTGTCCGCAGGGGCAGACAGTTCATCAGCCCCGTGCGTTCATCCGTGACAAATTTTTCCATTCGTATAACCTCCTGTCCCTTTCTGCAATCATTGCAGCAGGAGGAATAGCGGAAATCGAATGTGCTGATAGTAAAAAGCGCCGTCTCGGAATCACTTCCAAGACGGCGCTTTTCTGTTGTGGATCAGAGCAAACATTTCACGGCAAAGCCGCCGCTGAAGAAATAAGTGTTCGTCCAATACCTGTTTGGTGGACCTGAAGGGATTCGAACCCTCGACCTCTCGGATGCGAACGAATCAAAAGCTCTGATTTGTATTGATTTTCAAACATTTCCAGCGCTTTCGGCTGGAATGTAAATGGTCTTGTGGCCTCTTTTTCCCGTTGTAACCATGTGTCCCGGAAGCGTATGTGGTACGTGTTGTGGTCACAGGAGATGTGCGTCGATATCATCTAAACGAGGTGGTAATCTACATACGCCTATGATAGACCAAGTGAGGAAAATCGTCAACCGCTTTCTTTGGCAGGGGCAGTGCAGGGAATGGGATGCAATAGACAAAGAGAAACGTCTGAAGACGACGAGTATGGTTAGCCGCCATCTTGTTTAAAACAATTAATCTAAAAGAGAAAGCTATAATTGGATAACTTCTTCCCTTTTAATACTGCAGATATTTGAACACGAGGTCGGTTCTTTCGAAGTATTTCATCAGAATCACAGCAAAGATAAGCACCACACACTCGGCAATGATGCAGGTGTACCAGTTGACGCTCTCGCCAGCCAAGATGGGCAGTCATCGGAGGGTGAGCGTATTAAAGGCCAACACACGGAAGATGCAAGTGTGCTGCCATTTATATTTATTACAAAAACATAAAACTCGGTCGCTGATTATACCGTGTGTATAGAGCTGTGTTTTTTAAAATTAAGACCGGGGCAACTACCTATGCTAACGAAAAGACTGCTGTAGAGCATCGAGAAATGTAACGACGAGTTACCTCGAACTCAAAAAAATCCAAGTGCCCAAAATCTCCATCAGCCAGTGTGGGAAAACACAACCACAGATGCCACACGGCACGGTAAAGCAAAAGAGAAAAAGAACAGAAAATGCCGGACCCTATCTCTTGTGAAAACGAAGTGAGATCTGTGGGCACTATTGGTGCGGAACAAACACAATAGCCTATCTATCATTTCGATGGCTTTCGGGAACTGCTGGAGGTGCCGTGCACTTGACTACACATGGTTTCTATGCTATGCTCATTGAGGCCAGCTTATGTGTACCGGTCTGCCGCCTGCGTCCGGCGGCTGAAACACAGAAAGATAAGGAGAGTTTTCAACATGAGTAAATCCCAGCAGAATTATCTGGATCAGGTGGCCCAGCGGCTTCACCTGACAGCAGACGCGCAGAGCGGCATTCTCTTTGGGATGCAGGGCGGCCTGCATATGATGCTGATGCGCAGCACCAGCAACCAGAATTTTGTTTCTCTTGTTTTTTCCCTGACTCACAGCGGACAGGAGCCGGATGCGGCGGAAATCAAGGCTTTTGTCAAGAGCAACAAGCTGATTGTAAACTACTCCATTCGCCGCAGCCGGGTGGAATTTATCCTGAAGCCCCGATTCGGCAGCTTTAAGCAAATTGACCAGCTGGAGCAGGTCACGGGCGAGGTGGTATCCCTCCTGCGCACCGGCGGCTACCAGAGCTGCTGCCAAAATTGCGGGCAGACGGCGGACACGGATGCATGCATCATGGCAGGGGTTCCGTCCCTGCTGTGTGACAGCTGCTATCAGCAGCTGGGCCATAATCAGGAACAGATTCAGCAGGAATCTGCCGGCAAGCCGGAGAATGTGCTGGCCGGTGTGGTGGGCGCTCTACTGGGATGCCTGCTGGGCGTGGGCTGCATTGTGCTGCTGGGACAGCTGGGCTATGTAGCGGCTTTGTCTGGCATTGTGCTGGCTGTCTGCACGCTGAAGGGATATGAGCTTCTGGGCGGGCGTCTGTCCACCAAGGGAATTGTGATTGCCTGTGTGCTGATGCTGGCAATGACCTATGTGGGCTATCGGCTGGATTGGGCCATTACTGTTGCCAAGTATTTTGAGGCCAGTCTGACAGATTCCTATCGGGCTATCCCCTACCTCATTGACGAAGAAATTCTGGACGGCGGCGTTTATACCGGTGAGCTTATCAAGCTGTATGCCTTCACACTGATCGGCGCAATCCCCACCATCATCAGCTCCGTAAAGAACCGGAAGATGGCCAAGGTGACTTATCGCATGCAGAGCCAGAGAGCTGTGAACAGCACTCCGGAGTTCTGATTCTGGGCAGACAAGCGAAAGATTTTAAAAAGATCAGGTGCAGCTTCAAAAGAAGCTGCACCTATAAACTGAAAGTAGACACTCACAAAATACCGGGTTGTCGTAAAACAGTAAAATCAAAAAATGGTGAAAACCTTGTGTTTTCAAGGGGCGGCGTGACGAAAGTCACGCCGTTTTCTTTTTCATCAGCTCATTCAGAGGAATGCAAAAGCCCCGCTTCAACTCGTTGTATCTGACATGACCGTTCTGAAAAGCATGGGAAAGCAATGGGAATGGACATTGCTGCCGGATACCTTCAATAACGAAATTATTGCGCACAGCGTTTCCCCGATTGCAGGGGATAACAAGCCCCATTATCAGAAAATGAAAGCCGATGCGGAAGCCGGAGATCCCGAAGCCATCCGGCGATATGAAGCCACCCTTGCCAAGCGCAGAGATGAGTACCACAAAAAGAAATCAAGACAGGAGGAAGTACCAGCATGAAGGAATTGAAGCCAAGAATCCACGAAAACGGCATCGACTACATTCTCGTAGGCGATTACTATGTGCCGGACCGGAAGCTGCCGGAGGAACACCGTCCCATTGGCAGGTGGGGCAATCTTCACAGGGCGTATTTGAGACAGTTTTGCCCTGCCCTCTATTCGACCCTTGTCCTCTCAGGTGAACTGCACACCTACCTTGCCGATCTGAACGAGCAGGCAACGGAAAGATGCAGTCTTATCATTGAGCAGATGGCAGAAGCCGAGGGCGTAGACGAAGCTATGAAAGCGGAAAATCAGATGTTATGGGTGCAGTCCATGAACTCCATCCGCAGCCGAGCAGAGGAAATCATCATGCATGAGCTGATTTATGATTGACGGTTAAGAGCCGGAAAAAACGCATATTTGATGCTGGGAACGCTTCGGACGAGGAATGTATCGCCGGAGCGTTTTCCATTGAAAAATCTCCGTTTTCTCCAAGTCAAGAGCCGGAGAAAACGCCCGAAAAACACCCCTATAGGGCTTTTTAAGGCCCTAAATGCGTAGGTTGGTGCTTTGTTGCGATATGCT
>OOCZ01000143.1_pt1 | contig 65782 bp, 67 predicted proteins | sample 1671631 | NCBI WGS metagenome assembly OOCZ01 (sample SAMN06348176, study PRJEB24527) | human gut metagenome | reverse complement strand
GCCACTGGTGTTCCTCCTAATATCTACGCATTTCACCGCTACACTAGGAATTCCGATTGCCTCTCCGATACTCAAGAAGAACAGTTTCAAATGCAGTTCACGAGTTAAGCCCGTGGATTTCACATCTGACTTGCCCTCCCGGCTACACGCCCTTTACACCCAGTAAATCCGGACAACGCTTGCCACCTACGTATTACCGCGGCTGCTGGCACGTAGTTAGCCGTGGCTTATTCTAGAGGTACCGTCTTCTGCTCTTCCCTCTTAAAAGAAGTTTACAACCCGAAAGCCTTCTTCCTTCACGCGGCGTTGCTGGGTCAGGCTTGCGCCCATTGCCCAATATTCCCCACTGCTGCCTCCCGTAGGAGTCTGGGCCGTATCTCAGTCCCAATGTGGCCGTTCAACCTCTCAGTCCGGCTACTGATCGTCGCCTTGGTGGGCCGTTACCTCACCAACTAGCTAATCAGACGCGAGGCCATCTTTCAGCGATAAATCTTTGACATCGGGGCCATGCGACCCCAATGTATCATGCGGTATTAGCAGTCGTTTCCAACTGTTGTCCCCCTCTGAAAGGCAGGTTCCTCACGCGTTACTCACCCGTCCGCCACTGTCCTCTGCTTCAATTGGACGAATCCTCTTTCCGCAGATTCTCGTTCGACTTGCATGTGTTAAGCACGCCGCCAGCGTTCGTCCTGAGCCAGGATCAAACTCTCTATAAATGGTATCTAAACAACTCCTAAGAGCCGCTCAAATCTTTACAGAGCTATTTGTCATAGCTTCAAAAACTTTTTATACTTAGTTCCATGGGTAATTGACTTAACCCCATTTCCCCAAGTTTTAGTCGCACTTTTCAGTGCTCCCGTCTGGTGCTTTTCGTTTCGTTCGTTGTTTAATTTACAAGGTACACGCTCCATGCGGAACATTTGTTATTATACTGCTTTATGCCAGCTATGTCAAGCACTAATTTCAACTTTTTTCAAGTTTTTTCAGCGCCTTCCAGCTGCCTTCCGCAGCCGCCGCCTCTCGACGACTTTGTTACTTTACCACACCTCGCCCCTCCTGTCAATACTTATTTTTACTTTTTTTAATCCCTGCCTTAAATAATACTTATATTCTTCCTTTCCGGATAAGTCTGTGTTATAATAGCCTCAAATTTACGAGGAGAGATGCCCTATGACACCCTATTCCATACTTCTGTTCGATGCAGATAACACCTTATTTAATTTTGACGCAGGCAACCGCCGGGCATTCAGTGAAGTGTGCCGCACCTGTCACCTGCCGGATACGGACGAGCTTTTCCACGCTTACGAGGCGGTCAACGCGGAAATGTGGTCCGCCTTTGACCGGGGCGAATGTACCAAGGATTTCCTGGTTGTTGAACGATTTCGTTTGTTTTTAGAGCGGGCCAGCCTGCAGGCCGACCCAGTTCAATGCAACAAGATTCATCTTAGCACCTTAGCGACCAACACCGTCCTGCTGCCCCACGCTCTGGAGGTTTGCCGGACTCTGGCCCAAACCCACAGCCTATATATCGTTACCAATGCTGTGGCTGCCGTGCAGAAGGCCCGCCTGGCCGCCAGCGACCTCCGGCCTTATATCACGGACGCCTTTATCTCGGAGGACGCCGGGGCGAGCAAGCCCTCCGTGGCCTATTTTGACTATGTTTTCTCCCGTATTCCCGGCATCACCCGGGAGAATTGCCTGCTCATTGGCGACTCCCCCTCCAGTGACCTGCAGGGGGCCAACAACTACGGCATTCCCTGCTGCTGGTATAATCCCCGGGGTCTGGCCCGGCCCAATGGAATCCGCATCGACTACGAGATTCGGGACCTGCCGGAGCTGCTGCCTATTGTGGATCCCTAACAGAAAACCGACCCTCCATCAAGAGGGCCGGTTTTTTATGTGCCAGCTATATGGATTTCTCCTCAATGATTATTTCTTCACACGCAATTCGGAGCGTATCGCCGGAGACAAAGGTCAGCATGGTTTCAATATAATCCTTTTGTTCCTTTAATGGGCAATAAGAATAGTCCTCTTTTCTTTGTATAAATAACTTTGAAATTAAAGTGCCTTTAGATACATATTCAAAATCCAAAATACGCAGGTCGGCACCCCAAAAATCACAGGAAGTCATCTCAAAACCAATCACCCGAAAAAAATCAATGCTGTATTCATATTCTACGAGCCAGGTTTTCACAAGCGATAAATGCAGGATTTTTTCATCGCGGCGAAAAATCATACTTTCCAGAATATCATCATGCAAGTAAACATCCTTGGAATTTATTACCTGCCCGTTCGATGCGTTGATGATCATAGCTGTCCTCCCAAACAAAGAGGCTTATATATTATAATTGTATGTAGAACACTTCGTTTTCCGCCGGGCGGGCATACTGCGCCTCCAGCTCATGCTGGTGGTAGAGATACCCCGCATCATCAAAAAACTTGGCGCCGGTGGGGCAGGCCTTGACGCAGGCGCAGCACTTGATGCAGATGCCTCGGACCGCCGACACATCCGCCGGGTCGATGGAGCCCATGGGGCATAGATCGGCACATAGGCCACAGCCGTCACAGCGGGACAAATCCGTTTTCGGCTTAACCTTTAATATATTGATGGGGTTCCCGGCCCGGTCCCGGGGCGTGTAGTAGGGTCGGAGGGGCTCCTGCCCTCGCACGGCAACCGACTTTACCGGTGCGGCATCCAATCCCGCCGCCAGCTCCGCCACCCGGGCAGCAAATTCGTCCATCAGCACTTTGTCTTCGGCATTGGGCCGATCGGCGCCCAGGACCCGCGAAAACGAATGTTCCCCCACAAAAGCCCCGGCAGCAATCGGATGCATGCCGTCCGCCGCCAGGATATTCCGCAGTTCTATGAGGGCATCGTCATAATTCCGGTTGCCAAACAGCACCACCGGCACCGCCAGCGCACCGCCGCCCACGATCCTCTCCTGCAAAAACGGCAAGAGCACATTGGGCACGCGCCCGGCGTACACCGGCGTGCCGAAAACCACCAGATCCATTTCGCCAAAGCCCAGCGTCTCCTGCCGCACGGCGGGGCGGGAAAAATCCACGCTTTCCGCCGGCAAGTTCAGCCGGGACGCAATACCCCCGGCAATGCGCTCCACCGTGCGCCGGGTAGTGCCGGTGCCGCTAAAATATATGGCCCAGATTTTTTCCAGTTTCATGCTGCCCTCCTCCTTACAGGTCAAAATCCTCCTGCTTCAGGTCCCCGGTTTTCAGCTTCACCGGCCGGGGCGGCACCCGCTTGAGAGGGTCATAGCGGAACGCGCCGCAGTGATGCTCCGCCGCCACGATGCCGCACTTAACGCAGGCCACCTCCTCATCGCTGAGGCGGGTGCCCTTGGCGCAGTAGGCGCAGCGGGGATCGATTTTCTTGCGAAACAGCATAGCTCCTCCTTACAGCGTCTCCAGCGTCACCTTTTCGCCCGACGCGGAGGCGCGGATATGAGTAATGGGATGGTCAAAGCTTTCGATGATACGCACCGCCATGGGATCCTCCAGCTCCTTCTGGATGCAGCGGCGCAGATTCCGGGCGCCATAGGCGGCAGAATAGGACTTATCCACCAGGTAAGCCACCAGGGTATCATCGTAAGTGAAGGTGAACCCCTTGGCGGAGAGGGACTCCGTCAGCTCACGCAGCATAATGCGGGCAATGCCGGCAAAATTCTCCTTGGTCAGCTGGTGGAAATACACGATCTCGTCCACGCGGTTGATAAACTCCGGGCGCAGGAAGCTCTGCAGCGCCTTCATCACCCGCTCCTTATCCTGCTCGTCGCTGCTGCGGCCAAAGCCTACGGTGCCGCCGGCGCTCTTATCGGAGCCGGCATTGGAGGTCATAACAATGACGGTGTTTTCAAAATTCACTTTGCGGCCATGGGCGTCGGTGATCTGACCGTCGTCCAGGATCTGCAGCAGCACGTTCAGCACATCCGGGTGGGCCTTTTCAATTTCGTCAAACAGCACCACGGAATAAGGCTTGCGGCGGATCTTCTCCGTCAGCTGGCCCGCCTCATCATAGCCCACATAGCCCGGGGGCGAGCCCACGATGCGGGAAACGGAGTGCTTTTCCATAAACTCGGACATATCCAGGCGGATCAGAGACTCCGGCGCGTGGAACAGATCGTCCGCCAGCTGCTTCACCAGCTCCGTCTTACCCACGCCGGTGCTGCCCACAAAAATGAAGCTCACGGGCTTGTGCTTGGGAGAAATACCCACGCGGTTGCGGCGGATGGCAGCTGCCACAGCGGCTACCGCCTCGTCCTGGCCCACGATATGCTGCTTCAGCCGGTCCTCCAGCTCCGACAGGCGTTTGAACTCCTCCTCCCGGATTTTGCTGGCCGGGATCTTGGTCCACAGCTCAATGACCCGGGCGACGTTTTCCATGGTCAGCTGGGGCACGCCCTTCTTCTCGATCTCCGTCAGCTCCTCCTGCAGGCGCATTTCCTGGCTGCGCAGCTCGGCAATGCGGGCGTAGCGGGCGTCCAGCTCCTCCTGGGTAAATTCCTTGCCCTCCTCGGGCTCGGCAGACATGAGGGCTTCCCGCTCAAAGGTGATATTCTCCAGGTCACGCTTGAGCTCCATACGGCGGTTGATGGACGCATCGTGAAGGTTCAGATCGGAGCAGGCCTCGTCGATGAGGTCGATGGCCTTATCGGGCAGGAACCGGTCGGTGATATACCGCTCGGACAGGGCCACCGCCTGGCGCAGGATGCCCTCGGGGATCTGCACGCCGTGGAAGTTTTCGTAATAATGGGCGATGCCCTTGAGGATCTCCAGTGTGTCCTCCATATTGGGCTCCGCCACCGTCACTGGCTGGAAGCGACGCTCCAGGGCAGAATCCTTCTCGATAAATTTACGATACTCGTTGAAGGTGGTGGCGCCGATGACCTGGATCTCGCCCCGGGACAGGGCGGGCTTGAGGATATTGGCGGCGTTCATGCTGCCCTCGGCGTCCCCGGCGCCCACGATGTTATGCACCTCGTCAATGACCAGGATGATATTGCCTGCCTTGCGGATCTCCTCGATAAGCCCCTTCATGCGGCTTTCGAACTGGCCCCGGAACTGAGTGCCGGCCACCAGGGCCGTCAGATCCAGCAGATAGACCTCCTTATCCCGCAGCTTGAAGGGCACCTGCCCGGCGGCGATGCGCTGGGCCAGGCCCTCGGCTATGGCGGTCTTGCCCACGCCCGGCTCGCCGATGAGGCAGGGGTTGTTCTTCTGGCGGCGGTTCAGGATCTGCACCACCCGCTCAATTTCTTCTTCCCGGCCGATGACGGCATCCAGCTTGCCCTCCCGGGCCCGGCGGGAAAGGTTAATGCAGTAGTTATCCAAAAACTTGCGTTTTTTCTCGGTCTTGCCGCCCTTGGTCTCCCGGCCTTGGCCGGATTGATCCCCGCTCTGCTTTTCCGCCGGGGTCTGGCTGCCGCCGAAAAGCCGGTTTAAAAACGGGAAGGTGGCCGTCTTGCCGCTCTCATCCTCATCGCCGCCGTCATCCTCGGGCATATCCTCCAGCTCCTCGGCGCCGCCGAAGGCCTGCATCATCTCGCCGCTAAGGCTCTCCAGATCCTCCGGGGTGATGCCCATACGCTTCATCATGTCCTCCACCTGGGGCAGGCCCAGCTTGGCGGCGCACTGCAGGCACAGGCCCTCGTTCACCGGCTCGCCTTTTTCGTTCATCCGGGAGATGAACACCACAGCCACATTTTTCTTACATCTTGCGCAAAGAGTAGGTTGCATAGTTTCCTCCGTTTTTCCTGCCATCCGCCCGGCGGATGGCCTTTAGGGTTTTACAGGGACGTGAGCCAATCCATAGGGGATCGGTTCACGAAAAATTGCAGCAGGGCAGATTGCTGCACCATATCCTCCGTGATAACCAGCTGCAGTCTCTGCAGCAGCCACACGGCAAAAAATACCAGCAATACCGCAACGCCCAAGCCCAGAACGCCGCCGCCCACCAAATTCAGTGCGTGAAGCCCCGGCAATCTCTCCGCCAGCCGCAGCACCCGCAGCAGGAGCCTGCACACCAGCATCAGGATCAGAAAGGCCGCTAAGTACACCAGGGCATAGGCCACGGATTGAGCGATACCGTCGGTGACGGCGGCAACCAAGGACTCCTTAGTCTCCTGCACCAGTGTGCCCACGCTGTCAACAATCCTTTGTGCGGTCTCGCCAAAGAAGCCCGCCTCCCGCACCATGGAGGCAGCGCTGCCGCCGGATATGCCGCCGCTCTGCATTTTTTTCTCCAGCAGAGGGCGGATCCACTTGGCCACCGTGCCCGAAAAGGCTCCGGCGGCGATCCCGGCCCCAATGAAGGACACCACCGTAGCCGCCACGCCACCCAGGGTCTGCAAAAAGCCGCGCTTTGCCCCGAGGCCCAGGCCCAGCAGCAGTGCGCCCACGATCACAAGGTCTATCCAAATCATAGCATTTCTCCTTTTACGGCAGGTAAAGGCTGGCGAAATTCGTTCCGGCCAGCACCGCTGAGCCATCACTGCGCATGAGCACTCGCCGGGCAAAATTCACATCCTCCAACACGGCGCACTGGCGCAGATTGCGGTCGTAGATTACCAGGCTGCTGGTGTAAAGCACCGCCACATACCGTCCCGCAGCCGACAGGTCCAGCACCTGGCTGTCCACCGTCAGGGCGGCGATCTCCTCCCCGGCGGTATTCACTGTGGCCAAGTGGGTCAGGCCGCCGGAGGAATAGTTCTCCAGCAGCACGGCGGCAAATTTCCCGCCGTTTATGCTGCAGCGGGCCAAATTTGCCCCCTGGTAATCATATGTGCTCACCGATCCGTCGGCCTTCACAAAGCACAGCGCCTTGTCCGTGGCGGCGCAGAACCGGCCATCCACCGTGCCCAGCTCGTATACGCCGCCGGAGAGGGCTGCGTCCGCCTGCAGGGCATCCGAGGTGAGCTTATAGATCTGCAGGGAGCTTGTAAAGCTGCCGCCGTCCTGCCCCATAGCTGCCGCCGCCATATAATTTCCGTTTTCGGAGACAGCAGCGGTCATAAGATACTTTTGGGCGGAGTTGAACCCATACAGCGGCTCACCCTTGCCATTATAGACGGTCACAGCGGTTTTATATCCCGTTTTTTTCAGAGTCACGGCAAATCTGCCGCCCCGGCCCATTTCCGCGGCAAAGATCTCCCCCTCCAGGGTCATCTCCTTTACCAGGCCCTTACGGTCCAGCAGGTACAGGCTCTTTCCGCCGATTTCGTACACCGCCGCGCAGCCGTCCTCTGCAGTGACAGCCACCTGGCCCGCCTGCAGCGGTGTATGGTACACGGTGTTTCCCTTGTCATCCAGCAGAGTGATCTCCTGGCCCGAGGCCACCAGCAGGCTGCCATCCAGGTCAGCATAGCAACTGGTACCGTCACCGCTGTACTGATAGAGCTTGGCGCAGCCGCTCTCGTCCTTTTCCGCCTGCATATAGGCAAGACTCCGGCGCAGGCCGTCAAAGGCGGTGCGGTCCAGCAGCACAAAGGCCGCCACCGCCGCCAGCACCAGCAATATTACCAGCAGCAGCCCCCGCGCCTTTTTCCGGGGCGGCCGCCGTTTTCTCATTCGCTTGGGGGCGTTCTGCTGCAGGTCGCCCATTTCAAATTTCATCTGTTCCATTCAGCCTCTCATCCTCATACCAGACCCGTGTGAGATACAGACCTCCCGGCGGCGCCGTGGGGCCCGCCAGGGTGCGGTTGCCGGAATCCAGGATCTCCGGGATATCCTCCGGCCGGAGCTTACCCTCGGCAGCATAAAGCACCGTGCCGGTGATGGCCCGCACCATATTATACAGGAATCCGTTGGCGCACACCTTCAGCTCCAGCAGCTCGCCCCGCCGCTCCACGCGGCAGTAATAAATGGTGCGCACAGTGCTCCTGACATTGGTGCCCACAGAGCGGACGGCGGCAAAATCGTGGGTACCCTCAAACATCCGGGCCGCCCGGTCCATAACCGTCTCGTCCAGCCGCTTGGGGTAAAAATACGCCCGGTGAACATAGAAGGGGTTTTGAATGCGAGAATTGTAGATGCGATAGGTATATTCCTTTTTGATGCAGGAGCCGATGGCGTTGAAATCCTCCGCCACCTCATAGGCCCGGCGCACCACGATGTCCTCGGGGATATGGGTATTCACCGCGAAGGGGATGCGCTCCACGGGGATACGGGAGCCGGTACGGAAATTGGCCACATAGTATTCCGCGTGTACCCCGGCATCGGTGCGGCCGCAGCCCACGCACTTGATCTTCTCCCCGCACACCATGCTGAGGCCCTTTTCCAGAGTCTCGGCCACAGTTCTTTCGGTTTTCTGTACCTGCCAGCCGTGATAGGCCGTGCCGTTATACATGAGTATCAGTGCAATATTCCGCATAGCGCATCGCCTTTCCGCCACAAAACACTACTGTTTCAAAAGTTGGAACACAGCAATTGCCGCATTCACTCCTTTTGTTATGCCTTTACCTGTAACCGACGCCCCGGAAATCACATCAATGCCCTTCCCAAGCTCGAGAGGATAGTCCTCCGCGCTCTTTCCGCGGTATTGATCCAATGCCCCTGTTCCGCTCACGGTGCTCTCGTTTCCAATAACCTTCGTTCCGATCCCGGATGTTTCGGAGTGGCTGACTACAGACACACCGCTAATGCGGCCGTCCTTATCGAACCCAACCATCATAACTATAGTACCCTGTGATCCGGATGAGGAGACCTTGAGCGCACATCGCTGCTCCGTCCCGTCAGAAACCTCGTAAATTTGAAGCAGCTTTGCGTCAAATTCTTCCGCCGCCTGTTCCTGTTCCTCCGTGCTCTCGACTTCTTTAATAGACGGGTCAGCAATCTGCAGTGCCTCGGCTATTGCGGATCTGCAGTTCTCCCTATCAATTTCTTTTATCCTATTTTCTGCTTCTTCGTTTGCTTTTTTCACTTCTTCAATCGGCGCGATGAACCGGCTTTGTATATTGACCAGCTCAAAAATCAAAGCAGTCAAGGTAATCGCGCCTAAAATTCCAACGATGATCCAAACTTTCTTCCCTTTCATGGCTACTTCCTCCCAAACTCTGTCACAGGCCGAATTTGCCCAGCACAATGACGCCTGCCGCCAGGGCCACAAAGCCCGCCAGAGTCAGCCAATCCGCCGTCTTATAGTGCAGCACATGCAGGGCCGTGCGGCCCTCGCCGCCGTGATAGCACCGGCACTCCATGGCCGTAGCCAATTCATCGGCCCGGCGGAAGGCGGAGATGAACAGCGGCACCAGGATGGGCACCAACGCCTTGGCCCGCTGGAAGATGTTCCCGGATTCAAAGTCCGCGCCCCGGGCCTTTTGGGCGGACATGATCTTATCCGTCTCCTCAATGAGGGTCGGGATGAAACGCAGAGCGATGGACATCATCATGCTCAGCTCATGGACCGGCACCTTGATCTTCTTCAAAAAGCCCAGCAGGGATTCCAGCCCATCCGTGAGAGAGATGGGACTGGTGGTGTAGGTCAAGAGGAAGGTGCCCATAATGAGCATCACAATGCGCACCATCATCTTCGCCGCCGCCGCCAGGCCCTCCCAGGTGATGTGCCGCAGCAGCCATACATCGCAAATAGCCGTGCCCTTGGTGAAAAACAGGTTCATAACGGCCGTGAAAATAACGATGATGAGAATAGGCTTGAGGCCCTTGGTCAGGGACTTAAACGGTACCTTAGACACCAAAATGCACAGCGCCAGCACCGCCGCCGCCAAAACGTAGGTCAGCACGCTGTCTGCGCTGAACAGGGCCACGATATACAGGATCACCGCCAAAATCTTCGTCCGGGGATCCAACCGGTGTACAATGGTATTGCCGGGAAAAAACTGGCCCAGGGTAATGTCCTTCAGCATGCTGCCTCGCCTCCCTTCAGCGCCAGGAGACGGCGCACAAGCTCGTCAATGGTATACACGCTGCTGTCTGCCAGCAGACCGCGCTTTTGAAGCTCCATCGCCACCTTGGTGACCTGGGGCACATCCAGGCCCACCTGCAGCAGCTCATCCGCCCGGGAGAATACCTCCTCCGGTGTGCCATCCATGAGCTTGTGGGAGTGGCTCATGACCACGATGCGGTCCACGTTCCGGGCGATCTCCTCCATGGAGTGGCTTACCAGGATGACGGTGTTGCCCTTTTGCTTATGGTATGAGCGCAGCTGGGCCAAAATGGCCTCCCGGCCCCGGGGATCCAATCCCGCCGTGGGCTCGTCCAGAATCAAGACCTTAGGCTCCATGGCGATGACGCCGGCGATGGCCACCCGGCGCTTCTGCCCGCCGGAGAGCTCAAAAGGCGATTTTTCCAGCATCTCCTCGTCAATGCCCGCAAAGGCCGCCGCCCGGCGCACCCGGCAGTCGATCTCCTCCCCCTCCAGACCCATGTTCTTCGGGCCGAAGGAAATGTCCTTATAGACGGTCTCTTCAAAGAGCTGGTACTCCGGATACTGGAACACCAGGCCCACCTGAAAGCGCACCTTGCGAATTTCCTTGGGCCTTTCCCAAATGTCCGTCCCATCCAGCAGGATCTGCCCGTCCGTGGGACGCAGCAGCCCATTCAGATGCTGGATAAGGGTAGATTTTCCCGACCCGGTGTGGCCGATGATGCCCAAAAACTCCCCGGGCATGACCTCCAGGTCCACGTTATCAATGGCTTTGTGCTCAAAAGGTGTCCCCGCACTGTAGGTGTGCGTGAGAGCCTTTACTTCTAATACTGGTTTCAACTCGTTTAATCCCCTTTTATTTTTCACCGGAAAAGGCGTGGCAGATAGCGTCCGCGCACTCCTCCACGGTCATAGCATCCAGCGGGATGTCTATGCCCCGGCTCCGCAATTCGTATAGCAGCTCTACCGTGTCCGGCGCCGCCAGGCCCAGAGCCCGCAGCTCCTCCACCCGGGCGAATACCTCCCGAGGGGTGCCATCCACGGCTATATGGCCATGGTTCATAACAATGGCCCGGTCGGCCTCCATGGCCTCGTTCATGTGGTGGGTAATGAGCACCACGGTGATGCCCCGCTCCCGATTCAGCTTGTGGACCGTATCCAGCACCTCCCGCCGGCCCACAGGGTCCAGCATGGCGGTGGATTCGTCCAGCACGATGCACGCCGGTTCCATGGCGATGACCCCGGCAATGGCGACGCGCTGCTTCTGTCCGCCGGAGAGCAGGTGCGGCGCATGGCGGGCGTATTCCGTCATGCCCACAGCCTCCAGGGCATCGTCCACCCGCTTGCGGATCTCCGCCGAGGGCACGCCCAGGTTCTCCGGGGCGAAGGCCACGTCCTCCTCCACAACGTTGGCTACGATTTGGTTATCCGGGTTTTGGAACACCATGCCGATACGCCGCCGTATCTCCAGCAGCAGTGCCGGGTCCGCCGTGTCCATCCCCTCCACCCACACCTTGCCGCCGGTGGGCAGCAGCACCGCGTTCATGTGCTTGGCCAGGGTGGATTTGCCGGAGCCGTTGTGGCCCAGGATGGTCACAAAGCTCCCTTTTTCAATCTCCAGGTCCACCTCCCGCAGAGCGGAGGTCTCCTGCTGTCCTCCGTCCTCCGCCGGGTAGGTGAAGGAGAGCTTTTCTGTTTTTATCATGGTTGACATAAGTTTTTCCGCCTTCACTGCAATTAAATGCCGGTACTCCAGAAAACGCCGCAAATGAATATTGCCGAGATCACATCAAACATGACGCTTTCCTTTTCCCGGCGCAATTCGATGATCCTCAGAGACTTTCCTGCTAAAAAGAGCACCGTTATCGTGTATTTCGCCATTGCCAAAGTCCAATCCGGCAACATTTTTTCTGTTGAAAGTCCTACCATAACGCTGACCGCAATGACCGCCCACATAATTCCATAGCAAGCAAACCGCCATTTTTCCGTTGTTTTCAGCATGTATTATCTCCTTTTTATTCCGCATACCACCGGCCTGTGGCGCCGCAGGGCAGCGCCATGCCGCTCTCGCTGCACGGCAGGCCCAGCTCGTCCCAGGTGACCTTGCCGCCTCGCTCCTTACCGATGAGCATTTGCAAAATATAGCCCAGCACCGATGGCGCAAGTCCCGTGGTGTAAGAGTTCAGAATCACGAACAGGGGCTTATCCGACAGCACCCGTGCGCATAGCTTCACGAAGGGATAGAGGTTATCCTCCAGCTTCCACACCTCGCCCCCGGGGCCGCGGCCGTAAGAGGGCGGGTCCATGATGATGGCGTCGTAGGTCTTGCCCCGGCGGATCTCCCGCTCCACGAACTTGGCGCAGTCGTCCACGATCCAGCGGATGGGCGCCTCCGAAAGGCCGGAGGCCTTGGCGTTTTCCTTGGCCCAGGCCACCATGCCCTTGGCCGCATCCACATGGCACACGCTGGCCCCCGCCGCCGCACAGGCCACCGTAGCCCCGCCGGTGTAGGCAAAGAGATTCAGCACCCGGATGGGCCGCCCGGCGTTTCTGATCTTGTCCATGGCAAAGTCCCAGTTGGCCGCCTGCTCCGGAAAAAGGCCCGTGTGCTTGAAGTTCATGGGCTTCACCTGAAAGCACAGATCCCTGTAGCGAATGGGCCACTGCTCCGGGAGCTTGTGCTTGTCCCAGTGGCCGCCGCCGGTAGAGGATCGGCTGTACCGGGCGTTGGCCTGCCGCCAGCCGGGGTTTTTGTGATCCGTTTCCCAAATGGCCTGGGGATCGGGCCGCACCAAGATCTGCTTATCCCAGCGCTCCAGCTTTTCTCCGCCGCCGCAATCCAGCAGCTCATAATCCTTCCAACCGTCCGCGATCCACATAAAGGGTCTACCTCCGCATACTAAATCAATGTATTATACACCTATTTACCGCCGTGCGTCAACACCGGGGCGCTCGGAAAAGCCCGGAAAAATGCCCATTGCTCAAGCCCGGGAAAAATAAAAGGGTATGCCGCCTGCATTGCACAGGCGGCATACCCTCTCAAGGGTTTCAGTTTTTTCAATAAAAAGATAGTTTTTTAGCTTCAAAGCCGTCTTTTACCTGGCTCTGATGCTCACCACAGTGCTAAAAGCAGAGTTGGCTGTGCTCTTAACCTTACTGACCGCCTTCACCTTGTAGTAATAAGTGGTACCGGCCTTGGCTGAGGTGTTGGTGTAGCTCAGGTTGCTGGTAGTGAACATTTTCGTGTAGGAGCCATTCTTAGATGTGGCCCGGTACACCTCATACTTGTTGGCACCCGCCACAGCGTTCCAGGTCAGCCTGGGGCTGCCGTTGACGGTGGTAATCTTCACGCTGGGTCTTGCACAATGGCAGGTAGCCCCAATGACCACGCTGTAATAGGAATTGGCGCCGCTGCTCACCTTGCTAACAGCCTTGACCTTGTAGTAATAGGTATAGCCAGCGTTGGCCTTGTTATCAGTATAATTAGTGGCTGTGGTGGTGCCAACGTATTTATATGTGCCATTGCTGCTGCCGCTGCGGTACACATAATACTTGCTGGCCCCGGACACTGCCGTCCACTTGATGTAAGGCTTACCGGTGGAGATCAGATAATCCGGTTTCACAACAGGTCTTGCGCAATGGCAAGTAGCAGCGACGGTGGCGCTATAGTCACTCTTAATGCTATTGGCATTCACCGCCTTGACCTTGTAATAATAGATATAGCCGGCGTTGGCCTTGTTATCAGTATAATTGGTGGCTGTGGTGGTGCCCAGGAGGGTATAGCTTCCATCCTTGCTGCCGCTGCGGTACACTTCATACTTGCTAGCCCCAGCTACGGCGGCCCATTTGATGTAAGGCTTACCGGTGGAAATCAGATAATCCGTCTTTACACTGGGCGCGGTGAGCTTATAGTTGGGATCCTTAGCCCCGCAGCGGGTACACACACCGTTTTGGTATGTGTGTTTTTCACAGGTAAAATGAAGCGTTACCCCAGATGGAAAATCACTATTATAATTTTTGCCAATACTTATCTCATTCCACTGTTCTTCTGTCCCATCATAATATACATCTGTGCATTCAATTGGGAAAGCATCAGAGCCAATCTTCTTTACGCTCTTTGGAATATGCACAATTTTTATGGAGAAAGCATAGTGCATAGCTTCCCCGCCTATCGTTTCAATTCCAGCCGGTACATCCAATCTTCCAGATATTCCGACCGGCACGTAAAGCAGACTTCTTCCATCCTTACTGCACAAAAGTCCGTTAATGGATGTATACGTCTGATTTTCCGGAGAAACGGTAATACTGGTCAGATTAGTGCAGTCATGGAAAGACGGAGTGGACATATAGTTAAAAGTCTCCGTTTGAATATATTCTACATTTTTGCCAATATGGACGGTATAGATATTTTTATTTCCCTCGAAGGCGCGGCTACCTATGAAAGTTATATTATCAGAGCTGACAATTTCCTGAACTACCTGTTCCTGCAAATCACAGAAGCCAAATGCGGCCTCACCAATTTGCGTCACACTATCCGGGAGGCTAATACTTTTCAGCCTTGAGCAGCCAAAGAAAAAGCGATATGGTATAGACGTTAAATTCTGAGGAAGTCTCACCGACTTAAGATTTGTACAGTCCTCAAAAACGCCACTTCCCAGTCTAATGACACTGTCCGGCAGGCTGATCTCATTTAGATTAGTGCAGCGAAGAAACGCACTGTTATCAATGCAAGTCACGCTATCAGGGATTACTACGTCAGTCAAACTCGTGCAGTCAGTGAATGCAGAACATCCAATTTCGGTCACGCCGCTTTCAATAACAATCTTTTTGATCTCGCTTTTTCTATCTTCCCATTCACCATCAGCGTAATCCTTCATCTCACCTTCGCCGCTGATGGTAAGTGTTCCATTGGACGTGAGTGTCCATGTTAGTTTATCGTCATTTGCACCGCAATTGCCGGAAGCAACGATTGCCTCGTCAGCAAAGGCAACCACACCCAGCGAAATCGTCATAATAATCACCAACAGCAAGCTCAAAATTCTCTTTCTCATAGCGCTCTCTCCTTCTATATCGTTTATATGACAACTTTTAAACGCAATTATATTGTACAACTTATCCCCCTGCCATGTCAAGATAAACAGGCCTCACCTCTAAAGAAATAAGCTCCGAATCTCGCTTTTACTGTTCCTGTAAACAGCACTTCTCTATACGCCAAAAGCGCACGGCTTCGGCCGTGCGCTCTTGATTGTCCATGGGTTCTATATTCCGCCAAATCAATACTTCACCTTGGCCAGGCAGATGCGGATCCACTCGTGGTCGTAAAAGGTGAGAGTCTCCCCCGGCAGGCCGCCGAAGGTCTCGGCCTTATCGAGGATGTCCGCGCCGGGATAGGCCACCGGGTCGGCAGCCATTTCCTCATCCATCTCCTCCAAGGCGGTGGCGGAGGGGCAGGAATAGCCCGTTTCCTCGCAGTTGCGCAGGACGATGTCGTCCCGGCACATGAAGTTGATGAAGGCCAAAGCGTCCTCATAGTTTTTCGAGCAGGTGGGGATGCACATGGCGTCCACGAACAGGTTGCTGCCCTCCTCTGGCTGCACAAAGGCCAGGTCCGGATTCTCCTCCACCATGGTCAGATAGTCGCCGGCGTAGTAGGTGCCCATGGCGGCCTCGTTGTTGATCATCTTGTCGAAGATCTGGTCCATGACGTAGGCCTGGACAATGCCGTCCTCCTTCTGCTTGATGAGCAGGTCTGTGGCCTCGGCGATCTCGTCCCTATCGGTGGTGTTGAAGGAGTAGCCCAGGGCCTTCAGCGCCAGGCCGATGCAGTCCCGGGGATTGTCGAAGATCAGCACCTGTCCCTTGAGATCCGTGGTGAACAGGTCCATCCAGGAGGTGGGAGCCTTGTCCACCATGGTGGTATTATAGATGATGCCGGTGGTACCCCACATATAGGGCAGGCTGTACTTCTGCTCCGTGTCGTAGGCGGGATGCAGATAGCGCTCATCAATGTTCTCCGCGTTGGGAATTTTGCTGTAGTCCAGCTCCATCAGCAGGCCCTCCTCCCCCATCCGGGCCACCATGTAGTCCGAGGGGATGATGACATCGTAGCTGTTGCCGCCGCCCTTTATAGCGGAGTAGAGCATTTCGTTGGAGGCGAAGGTCTTGTAATTGACGTGGATGCCCGTCTCCGCCTCAAAATCGTCAAAGATAGACTCGTCGATATACTCGCCCCAGTTGTATACATTGATGCTGTGGTCGGTCTGCCCCTTTTGGCAGCCTGCCAGAGGCAGAGCCAGGAGCAGGGCCAGGAGCAAAATGGCGAATTTCTTCATCACTGGCCCCCTCCCTTCACGCCATCCTTTTGGAGGGCCTTGTTCCGCTTTTCCGCCTGCTTGGTCTGGTGCATCTCCCGGAAGTTCACAATGAGCAGCAGGGCCAGCACCGTGACGAATAGGATGGTAGACAGGGCGTTGACCTCGGGGCTGATGCGCTTGCGGGTCATGGCATAGATCTGCATGGCCAGAGTGGCCACCTCGGACCCGGCGGTAAAGTAGGAAATGACGAAGTCGTCAATGGAGAGGGTAAAGGCGATGAGCAGGCCGTTGAGGATACCGGGCCGCAGCTCGGGCATGAGTACCTTCCAAAATGCCTGCCAGGGGGTCGCGCCCAAATCCATGGCCGCCTCCCCCAGGTTGGGGTTCAGCTGCCGCAGCTTAGGCAGCACCGCCAAAACCACATACGGAATATTAAAGGTGATGTGGGCCACCAGCAGCGTGCCAAAGCCCAGGGAGAAGCCCAGCATATTCCCCGTGAATACGAACAGCAGCATCAGGCTCACGCCGGTGATGATGTCGGCATTGGTCATGGGGATGTTGTTGATGGTCATAAGCAGGTGCCGGGGCCGCCGCTTCATGGCGTGGAAGCCGATGGCCGCTGCCGTGCCCAAGACCGTGGCAATCAGCGCTGCCAACACAGACACCGTGAGGGTGGTGCTGAAGGCGGAGAGGATCTCCTCATCCTGGAACAGCTCCTGATACCAGTGCAGGGAGAAGCCGGACCAGACCGTGCGGCTCTTGGAGTCGTTGAAGGAGAAGATGATCAGCACGGCAATGGGCAGGTACAAAAACAGGAACACCAGTACATTGAGCACCTTGGCGATAACAGGATTCCGATTCTGCATCACATCATCACCGCCCCTTCTTCTCCATCGCCGAAGCGGTTCATAATGAGCATGGCAACAATCACCAGCAGCATCATCATAAGAGAGATGGCGCTGCCCAGATGGGGATTATACGCCGAGCCCAAAAATTGCATTTCGATCAGGTCGCCCAGCAGGAAGCTCATTCCGCCGCCCAGGAGCTTGGAAATAGCAAAGGTGGAGATGGACGGGATGAACACCATCATGATCCCGCTGATGACCCCGGGAACGGACAGCGGGAAGATCACCCGCCGGAACACCTGCACCCTGCCTGCGCCCAGGTCCTGGGCCGCCTCAATATAGCGCCGGTCCAGCTTCTCGATGACAGAGAAGATGGGCAGGATCATAAAGGGCAGGAAGTTATACACCATGCCCAAAATCACCGCCGCATCGGTATTGATGATGTGCAGGGGACCGATGCCCACCAGGGCCAGGATCTGATTGAGAAAGCCGTGATTTTCCAGAATAGACATCCAGGCATAGGTACGCAGAAGGAAGTTCATCCACATGGGCAGCATGATAAAAAGCATGGCCACCTTCCGCGTGGCAGGGCCCGTCTGGGCCAGGAAATAGGCAAAGGGATAGGCTATGAGCAGGCAGATGCCCGTGGCCACCGCCGCCAGATACAGGGAGTTGCCGCACACCTGGAGAAACACATCCAGGTTGGTGAAGTTCTCCAGGGTGAACTTGCCATCATAGTTGGTAAAGGCGTACACCACAATGAGCAGCAGCGGCACCACCACAAATACAGCCATCCACACCACATAGGGAATGGCGGGGGTCTTAGTCTTCATCGTCAGCGTCCTCCTCATCCTCCTCGGCAAAGTCGGGATCGTTGATCTCGTCATACTCCGCCGAATAAGAACTGTAGTCGCCGAACTGGCCCGAGTACTCGCTCTTCTTCATAATATGGATGTCGTCAGGATTGAGGATAATACCGATGACCTCGCCTACCTCGTGGTAGTCGGTGGTCTGGATGAGCCACTTGTAGCCCTTGAAGTCCACGATGGTATCATAGTGGACGCCCTTGAAGGTGACGGAGGTCACCGTGCCCACCAAGCGGCCCTTGTCGGCCGGGACGATCTCAATATCCTCGGGCCGGATGACCACGTCCACCGGCTCCATGGGGGCAAAGCCCTTGTCCAGGCACTTAAACTTGCGGTTGAAGAACTCCACCACATAGTCCTCATGCATGACGCCATCGAGGATGTTGCTCTCGCCGATGAAATCCGCCACGAAGGCGTTTTTCGGCTCGTTGTAAATGTCCTCCGGTGTGCCGATCTGCTGGATGCGGCCCTTGTCCATCACCACCACGGTGTCGGACATGGTCAGGGCCTCCTCCTGATCGTGGGTAACATATATAAAGGTAATGCCCATCTGCTGCTGGATACGCTTCAACTCGTTCTGCATATCCTTGCGCAGACGCAGATCCAGTGCGCCCAGGGGCTCGTCCAATAGCAGGACCTTGGGCCGATTCACCAGAGCCCTGGCGATGGCCACCCGCTGCTGCTGGCCGCCGGATAGCTGATCCACGCGCCGTTTTTCAAAGCCCTTCAGGCTCACAACGCCCAGCATCTCCGTAACCCGCTCACGGATCTCCTCCTCCGGCACCTTGGCAATGCGCAGGCCGAAGGCAATGTTTTCAAACACATCCAGGTGCGGGAACAGCGCATACTTCTGGAACACCGTGTTGATCTGCCGCTTGTGGGGCGGGACATCATTGATCCTGACGCCGTCAAAGATCACATCACCGCCGGTAGGGGTGGTAAACCCGCCGATAATGCGCAGCGTGGTGGTCTTGCCGCAGCCGCTGGGACCTAAAAGCGTCAGAAACTCCGAATCATTAAAATACAAATTGATGTTATCGAGAACCTGCTCGTCGTCAAACGCCATGCAGATATTCCGCAGGCGAATCAACTCTTTGGACATTTATCCTCCTCCGTTCACAAAAAAAATATACGCCGCCTCCCGGCAAAAACGGTTTCTGTTCCATTTTCCCCGTAAATCGCCAGGATTTGACAGATACAATATAGTAAGAAACCCCCCAAATGTCAATAAGATTTTTTCGCATTTTTATAATGTGTTTTTTTAGCCGAAAAGATCCCCGAAAAACGTCTCTGCTATGTGAAAAGAGACTACCCTTCCGGGTAGTCTCTTTGATTTTCAAACCGGGCCTGCAGGTCCTCAGCCCGCCTCCTCTGTCACATCCGCGGCGCTGTCCAGCACCTCCTGAGGCACGGTGATGGCATCCACATCGTTGTAGCCCAGCACCTCCATGGACATGATGAATTTGTCCACGGTCACATCGGCGTCCTCACTGTCCTCGGAGCTCTGCAAAAGCTCCGTCATCATACTGGTCATGTCAAAGACATACTTCACGGGCAGGCCCGCGTCGTTGATCCAGATGGTGATGGGAATGCCGCTCATGCCGGCCAGCGCGCTGCTGTAATCCTCTCCCAGCAGGGAGGTGATGCTCTCCAGGCTGCCGCTCTCCTCCAGGGTGTCCTCCAGCATATCGGAGGTGATAACGCCCTCATAGCGGGTGGCGGAGGCGCCCTGCACGGTGTCCGTGCCGGCGGCCTTGAAATTGGAGCCGTTCTTCATATACAGCTCAAAGGCCTCCACGGCGTCATACTGGTCGGTGTTCATGCCGGAGGCATCGGCCTGGCTCTTATACCACTGGTTCTGGCCCGCGCCGGTCATGTCCATGCCCGTATAGGCCACCATTTGGCCGCCCTCGGACACCATGTAGATCTGCACATCCTTAAGCGCCATACCCAGCATATCCATGTTCATGGTCATCTTGGCGGCGGAGGGGTTCATGGTGACATCGGCAGTGCCGTCCACGTTCATCTCCACCGACTGGCCCTCGGTGCTGATAGCCATTTCCATGGCGTAGGTATAGCGCATACTGCTGACCTTTGTCAGCTCCTGCTGGGCCGCCACCATCACGGAAGCGGCGTCTGCGCCGCCATTTTCCTTGCCGCAGGCCGCCAGGGTAAACATCATAGCCAATGCCAGCGCGCCCGATGCGATCTTTCTCCACAGATTTTTCATACACTCTTTCCTTTCTGCGCCCCATAAACGGAGCAATATAGGCCGTTTCCGTCCATACAAGCATTGTATTATACAGTGCGGACATTGTCAACATTTGCCCTGTTAATACACTCAGCCAAAATATTTCTCCCGGAACGGTACCCCGTCCACCTGGAAGGTGCGGCCCCGGAGATAGTTGAGTATCCCTGCATCCGTGGGCAGATCAAAGGTGAGCTGATAGGAATAAAGGGCCTGACGGGTCTCCCCATAGCCGCGGTTTTTCTCTCCGTTTCCGTACTTGCCGTCCCCCAGAAGCGGGCAGCCTAGGTCTGCCATGGTGGCGCGGATCTGATGGGTGCGGCCCGTGAGCAGCTCCACCTCCACCAGGGCCAGCTCCCCCCGGCGCTGGAGGGTCTTATATCGGGTCACAGCGGTCTTGGCCCCGGGCACAGGCTTATGAAACACAAATACCTGCTTTTTCTTCTCGTCCTTGCGCAGGAAGTTCTCCACCTCCCCCGCCGGCGGCCGGGGCGCGCCCAGTGTGATGCAGAGATAGCGCTTGGTCAGCTCGTGGTCACGGATTTTGTCGTTGATGATGCGCAGCGTCTCGGCATTTTTGGCGGCGATGACGATGCCGCCGGTGTTGCGGTCGATACGGTTGCACAGAGCCGGGGTAAATGCATTTTCCCACCGGGGATTCCACTCCCGCTTTTGGTAGAGGTATGCCTGGATGTGATTGATGAGGGTGTTCACCTTCTCCGTCTCGTCAGCGTGGACTACCAGCCCCGGGCGCTTATTCAGCAGCATCAGGTTCTCATCCTCATACACGATGTCAAGGCTGGGCTTAAAGAGGGTGAGGAACATATTTTCCTCCCTCGGCTGGTCGAAAAACTCATCGTTAATATACAGCTGCAGCACATCCCCCTGGGCCAGCCGCTGATCCCGGGCAGCCCGTTGGCCGTTGACCTTGATGCGCTTTATTCGAATGTATTTTTGCAGCAGAGCCGGGGGCAGCAGGGGCAGGGACTTCCCCACGAACCGATCCAGCCGCTGCCCGGCGTCATTTTTTCCCACGGTAAGCTCACGCATTTGCTCTCCCCCTCCGGCAGTATAGGGTTATTGTAGCTGATTTTTGAAAAAAGTCAATTTTTTAGCAGAAAATGTTTGACAAGCCGCCTTTCTTCCTCTATAATACAATTCGTGTCATTGTGAGGTGTGCCATGCGTTTGAATGTAAACAGAGTCCTGCATACCCCGGATGCCGGCGAGAATTTCCACTTTGAGATGGACCTTTCGGACCTGGAATTCGGCGGAGAAAAGCCTGTTATAAACCCGGTTGTTGTGGACGGCCAGGTTAGGAACAAGGCTGGTGTGCTGCTGCTGGAGCTTCAGACATCCACAACGCTTCGCTGCCGGTGCAGCCGGTGCCTGGAGAGCTTTGACCTGCCGAAAACCACAGACTATTCCTGTGTTTTGGCGGAGGAAAAGCAATTTGAGGACAGTGACGACATCGTTCTTCTGGATCACGATGAGGTGGATCTGGACGACCTTGCCCGAACGGCGTTCATCCTTGACATGGACACAGTCTTTTTATGTTCCCCCCAATGCAAGGGCCTGTGCCCCGGCTGCGGCGTGAACCTAAACCGGGAAGCCTGCCGCTGCAAAAAGCAGGTAGATCCCCGTTTGGCCGTCCTGGCAAAGCTCCTGCCCCGGGAGGAGGCATAAATACTATCAATAAATTCACTGCTCAGGCAGTATAAGACCAAGGAGGTGTCAACATGGCAGTACCTAAGGGAAAAGTATCCAAGCAAAGACGCAATAAGAGACGCAGCTCCGTGTGGAAGCTGGCGGCTCCCGGTCTGGTGGCATGCCCCAAGTGCGGTGCGCTGCATCTGCCTCACAGAATGTGCCCGGAGTGCGGTACCTACAATGGCCGTGAGGTCAAGGTCGTCAAGTCCGTGGCAGCGGATAAGTAATTTTGTGTCCTTGCAGGAGGGAAGCGTAGCTTCCCTCTTGTTTTTTTGCGTGAAAACGGCGGTGTGAGGGCACGCCGCCATACGCATATATGCGGACTGGTGCAAACGGGGCGTCGAGGACGCCGCCCCCTACGAAGTTCTATCGATAAACGGTGCGTAGGGGTCGGCCTCCCGGACGACCCGCCCGGCTTTGTACCGCACTCCTTGCAAAAAACGATGTCATTGCGAAGCCAGTGCGCACACTGGCTGTGGCAATCCGCGTCCCCCGTCCCCAAGGCCCCCTTGCCTAAAGGGGGCTGGCACGGCGAAGCCGTGACTGGGGGATTCTTCTTTGCACCGCATCGGGCGGACAGGGTCGTCCGCCCCTACACACGACTTCGTAGGGGCGATCCTTGCGGTCGCCCGCCCCATGACCACTGCACCCCCATGTAAAAATCCCTGTCATTGCGAGGGCGCACTGCGCCCGTGGCAATCCGTAATACCCTACTCCCCCATTCATATTTTTCATCTCATCCATAAAAATCATTCGTTTTACTTTTGTTTAAAAGGCGTCTATACTATCAAATATAGAAAATGCTTGCGCCCCGGTATAAAAGCGGCTATAATTATATAGTTATTATGTGGCATTATGCCGTTTTTTCGGGAGAGACGCACCTATGAGCACCATTATCACCTCCATAGACTCCGGCAGCCCCGCCATGCGGGCAGGGCTGCGGCCGGGCCAGCAGCTTCTGTCCATCAACGGTCACACCGTAGTGGATGTGCTGGACTACCGGTTCTACGGGTACGATCCCGTAAGCCATTTGACCCTGAAAAATGAGGACGGCTCAACCCAAACGCTCACCATCCATAAGGACGAGGGCGAGGATCTGGGATTGAATTTTGACACCTATCTCATGGACGAGATGCGCTCATGCGCCAACCACTGCATCTTCTGCTTTGTGGATCAGATGCCCCCGGGCATGCGCGAGACCCTGTACTTTAAGGACGACGATGCCCGGCTCAGCTTCCTCCAGGGCAACTATATCACCCTCACTAATCTCACCGAGCGGGAGGCCCAGCGCATCATTGACCTACGTATCAGCCCCATCAATGTCTCTGTCCACACCACGGACCCGAAGCTCCACTGCACCATGCTGGGCAACAAAAATGCCGAGCGCAGCCTGGACTACATCCGCGCCTTCTGCAAGGCAGGCATCGTGATGAATGGGCAGATCGTTATATGCCCCGGCTGGAACGATGGCGATCAGCTGCGCCGTACCCTGCGGGATCTGACGGAAATGCAGTTCTCCTCCTGCTCCCTGGTGCCCGTGGGCATCACCAAGTACCGCCAGGGCTTGGCCAAGCTGAAGCCTGTGGACGCCCGGTGCGCCGGGGAAATCTTGGACATCGCTGCGGAATTCGGTCAGGAAAACCTGCGCCGCTTTGGCACGCGGCGCTTCTTCTGCGCCGACGAGCTGTTTCTCCGAGCCGGGCGGGAATTGCCGGGGGAGGGCTACTACGAGGGCTACCGGCAATTAGAAAACGGCGTGGGTATGCTCCGCTCCCTGGAAAGCGACCTGCTCCGGGCCATGGACCTCATGGAGGATGCGCCCGCTCCCACCCCCTTTACCATCGCCACGGGCCGGGCCGCCGAGAGCTTCATGGGGCACCTGCTGGGCCTGATCCAGGAGCGCTTTCCCCAGGTGCAGGGCAAGGTAATCGGGATAGACAACGATTTTTTCGGCCATACCATTGATGTGGCGGGCCTTTTGACCGGGCAGGACTTGGCCGCCCAGCTGAAAAAGCACAAGCCCCTGGGCCGTGTGCTGATCCCCCTGCACATGCTCCGGCACCAGGAGGATGTATTCTTGGATGATTGGACCGTGCCCCAGCTTTCCCAGGCGCTGGAGACGCCTGTGCAGGTGGTGGGCATTGACGGCTTCGACCTGTGCGATGCCGTTTTTGAACTGTAAGGAGGTAAAACTATGGCAAAACCTATGATCGCTATCGTGGGCCGGCCTAATGTGGGCAAGTCCATGCTGTTTAATAAGCTGATTGGCCGCCGTCTCTCCATCGTGGAGGATACCCCCGGCGTGACAAGAGACCGCATCTACGGCGAAAGTGACTGGTGCGGCCGCAAGTTCACCCTGGTGGACACCGGCGGCATTGAGCCCAATACGGACAATCAAATTCTATCCTTCATGCGTCAGCAGGCGCAGATCGCCATTGATAACGCCACCGTCATCGTCCTGGTGGTGGACATCAAGACAGGCATGACCGCCGCCGACCAAGAGGTGGCCGGGATGCTCCAGCGCTCCAAAAAGCCCATTGTGCTGGCAGTAAATAAGATGGACGCCACCGGCACTGTGGACCCGGAGTTTTATGAGTTCTATAACCTGGGCCTGGGCGACCCCATCGCCGTATCCGCCGTTCACGGCCACGGCACCGGCGACCTGCTGGACGCGTGTCTTAAATACTTCCCCCCGGAGGACGAGACGGAGGAAGACGACGACGTGATCCAGGTGGCCATCATCGGCAAGCCCAATGTGGGTAAATCCAGCCTTACCAACCGCATCCTGGGCCAGGAACGGGTCATCGTCAGCAATGTGGCGGGCACCACCCGGGACGCTATCGACTCCTATTTTGAAAATGAAACCGGCAAGTATAACTTCATCGACACCGCCGGTATGCGCAAAAAGTCCAAGGTGGATGACGCCATCGAGAAATACAGTGTCCTCCGGGCCACCATGGCCATCGAGCGCAGCGACGTGTGCCTGATCCTCATTGACGCCAACGACGGCGTTACCGAGCAGGACACCAAGATCGCGGGCCTGGCCCATGAGGCGGGTAAGGCCTGCATCATCGTGGTGAACAAGTGGGACATGGTGGAAAAGGACGGCAAGACCATGGACCGTATGCGCGAGGACATCCGTCGGGATCTGAGCTACATGACCTACGCCCCCATCCTGTTCATCTCCGCCCTTACGGGCCAGCGGGTAACGCGGCTGTTTGAGCTCATCAATTATGTGAATAACCAGGCCTCCACCCGCATCACCACAGGCATGCTCAACTCCGTTCTGGCCGATGCCCAGACCCGGGTGCAGCCTCCCACGGACAAGGGCCGCCGCCTGAAGATCTATTACATGACCCAGGTGGGCATCAAGCCCCCTCACTTTGTCATTTTCTGCAACGACAAGAAGCTCTTCCACTTCTCCTATCAGCGATACCTGGAAAATCAGATCCGCAGCGTATTCGGCCTGGAGGGCACCCCCATTATCCTCTCCATCCGGCAGAAGGGAGACGATGACAATTAAGCTGTCCATCTACTTTGTGGTGGGATTGACGCTGCTGGTGTCGTACCTGCTGGGCTGCTTCAACGGCTCGGTGGTCACCTCCCACTTCATCATCCGGGATGATGTACGCAAGCACGGCAGCGGCAATGCCGGGCTTACCAATTTCTACCGCACCTATGGGGCCAAATTTGCCCTCATCGTGATTCTCTGTGACATGGGCAAGACCCTGCTCTCCTGCCTCATAGGCGGGTATCTGATGCTCTGCACCAATGGCAGCTGGACCCTGGGCGTGCTGCTGGGCGGCATCGGCTGCGAGCTGGGGCATATGTTCCCGGCCTACTACGGACTCAAGGGCGGCAAGGGCATTCTCTCCGGCGGAGTGCTGGTGTGGATGCTGGATTGGCGCATGGGTCTTATCGCCTGGGGGCTCTTCGTCCTCCTGTGGCTTCTGACCCGCTATGTGTCCCTGGGGTCTATCGTGGCCACAGCCAGTATGCCGGTGTCGGCGTTCTTTGTCTTTGGCCATGACCCACTGCTGACCGCTCTGTGCGCAGTGGTGGCAGCCCTGGTCATCTTCTGCCACCGGGAGAACATCCGCCGTCTGCTGCACGGCACAGAAAATAAATTCAAGTGGCATGTGAATCCCATCGATACAGGTGAAAATCATTAGCTGCGAGAAAGCAGGATACAGAAAGGAAAGCACTATGAAACACAATCAGGTTCGTCAGGTGGTATTCCCCATCATCACCGCCATGATCTGGGGCTCCTCCTTCGTTGCCCAAAGCGCCAGCACCGAGCACGTGGGCGCGTACACCTTCAACGCCGCCCGTTCCTTCGTGGGCTTTTTGGCCTTGCTGGTAGTGGTACAAATCTTTAAAATGCTGCGCAAGGAGCCCCCGGCGGAGCAGACCGCTGCGGAGAAAAAGGCCGGGCGGAGGGACCTGATTTTAGGCGGCATCTGCTGCGGCATTGCCTTGGCTCTGTCCTGCAATTTGCAGCAGCTGGGTTTGGTGGCCGGTGCCAGCGTCGGAAAAACCAGCTTTATCACTACGCTTTATGTGGTGCTGGTGCCCATCTGCGGGCTGTTTCTCAAGAAAAAAGTCTCTCCCGCCGTGTGGATCAGTGTTCTGCTGGGCGTAGCGGGCCTGTACTGCCTGTGCATTAAGGAAAATTTCACCATTGCTCCCAGCGACCTTTTGGTGCTGCTCTGTGCCTTTGGCTACACTCTGCACATTCTGGTCATCGATTATTTCACCCAAAAGGTGGACGGCGTGAAAATGAGCTGTATCCAGTTCTTGACATGCGCTATCCTTTCGGCTATACTCATGCTGATCTTTGAAAACCCCACCTGGGCGGACATTGTCCCCTGTATGGGCTCAGTCCTGTATGTGGGTGTTTTCTCCAGCGGTGTGGCCTACACCCTGCAGATTTTGGCGCAAAAGGACTCCAACCCCACCATCGTGGCTCTGCTTTTGAGCCTGGAGAGCGTGTTCGGCGCAGTGTCCGGTGCCATCTTCCTTCATGAAACCATGACCGGCAAGGAGCTGATTGGCTGCGTGCTGATGCTCATTGCCGTGGTGCTGGCGCAGCTGGATCTTCCTCTCAAGAAAAGGGATAATTCTGCTAAGGAGGCATAAGTATATGACAGAAACCATTTTGAAAATCGACGGCATGATGTGCAGCATGTGCGAGAGCCATGTGTGTGATGTAATTCGCAACAAGTTCGCCGTGAAGAAGGTCAGCGCGTCCCATTCCAAGGGTACGGCCACCGTTATTTCCCCGGAGCCGCTGGACGAGGAGGCCCTGCGCAGGGCCATCACCGAAACAGGCTATGAGGTCAAGGCTGTAGAATCCAAGCCCTATGAAAAGCACGGCCTGTTCCACAGGTAAAAGCATCAAAAGCTCCCCCCGCCTCACGGCACTTCCTGACATGCAATTACCCCCTGATGTAGGATAATAACTACATCAGGGGGCTTTTTGTCTATTGTCCGTTTTTGCTGGTCCTGTTCATCACGGCAGGGGGAGCTTTTTCTTTTCCGTATCGAAACGCTTTTGAAGCAAACCTCTTATCCCTCCGGGACCTTGGCCTTCGGCAGGCTCCAACGGAAGTGAGCCGCCAGCAATCGGATGGCCACCACCACCGTGCTGCCCATCAGCAGCGCAGCCGTGTCGTCCCAATACAGGTGGCATACCACCCACACAGCGGCGCCCGCCAGGGCCGCCAGGGCATAGATATGCTTGCGGAATATGTACGGCACGTTACCCGCCAGGGAATCCCGCACCACGCCGCCGCCCACACCGGTAATGGTCCCCAGCAGGGCCACGGCAAACCAGCTTCCCTCCGGTAGATGGCTATAGGCAATCTGTTCGCCCACCACGGTAAATGCCGCCAGGCCCAGGGAATCTGCCCACAGCAGCAGCCGCTCAAATAGCAGCGTGCTCCTGAGCAGCAGGCCGCGCAGCGGCGGCAAAAACGCCGCTGCGGAGGAAACCAGCGCTACGCATACCGTCAGCGGGTCGTCAAATATCTTGGGCGGTGTGATGCCCAGCAGCAAATCCCGCAGCACACCGCCGCCCACGGCGGTAATAAGGCCCAGGATCATAACGCCCAGCAAATCCATCTGCCTCCGAAGCGCCGTCATAGCACCGGACAGGGCAAAGGCCACGGTACCCACCATCTCCATACACAACAGGATCAGTTCGTTCATTAGCGTCCTCTCAATGTCTGCCTACAAAGCTCCAATCATCCTCTCCATCGTGGAGCAGATACAGGTCGTCCTTATAGTCCGAATCCAGCGGATTATCCTTGGGTGCGCTGGCCTTGTACTGTTCCAGCACCCGCCGGGACTTCTCCGGCGGCTGGATCGTGCCTGCGCCGGCAATGCATCCTCCCGGACAGGCCATACCCTCCAGCAGATATCCGTCATACTTCCCTGTCCGTGCGATACGCAGCATCTTGCGGCACTCCCGCAGCCCCTCGGCATACACCGTCTTTACCTCCCGGTCGGGGTCCAGCCGGTGAATCACATCCTCCACCGCCTTGGCAACGCCTCCGGAAGCGGCAAAACCCACGCCGAGGGCAGATGCCTCATAATTGGCCGGCACATCGGGGATATCGGTGAAATCGATGTTCTTGGCCTCCAGCATCCCCCGCAGCTCCTCAAAGGTCAGTACAAAGTCCACATCACTGCGGACGGTGCGGCGGCTGGCCTCCAGCTTTTTGGCGGCGCAGGGTCCAATGAAAGCCACCTTACAGCCCAGTTCACGTTTTTTCTGCAGTCGAGCCGTAAGCACCATGGGAGTCATAGTCATAGAGATATACGGCGCGGCGCCGGGGAACTCCTTCTTAGCCATCACGGACCACGCCGGGCAGCAGGAGGTAGCCATATAAGGCTGCATCTGCGGTACATGGCGCATGAATTCCTCCGCTTCCTCGATGGCGCACAGGTCTGCGCCTACGGCGACCTCCTCCACGGAATGGAAGCCCAGCATCTTCATGGCTGAAACGATCTGCCCCGGGGTCACGCCATCGCCGAATTGACCCCAAAAGGCCGGAGCGATCACAGCCACGACCTTGTCACCGCTGCGGATGGAATGGATCAGCTGGAACAGCTGTCCTTTATCTACAATAGCACCAAAGGGACAGTTCACCAGGCACATGCCGCAACTAACGCACTTATCCTGGTCAATCTCTGCCCGGCCATATTCGTCCTTGCCGATAGCATCCATGCCGCAGGCCTCCTGGCAGGGCCGCTCAAAACGGATAATGGCCTGGTAGGAGCACGCCGCCTTGCACTTGCCGCATTTAATGCACTTGCTCTGGTCGATCTCAGCCCGGCCATAGCGGAAGCTGATGGCGCCCTTGGGGCAGGAATTGGAGCAGTGGTGCGCCAGGCAGCTCTGACAGGCGTTGGTCACCTGGTAGTGGGTGTCCGGGCAGGCGTGGCAGGCATATTTGATGATGTTAATCAGCGGCGGCTCGTAATATTTTTCCCGCACTGCGCTCTTGTCCACACCGTCGGACAGGAGTCCCTGCTCCGAAGCGGAACGCAGACTATGGCCCATGGCCAATCGAATCCGCTCTCCCACAATGGCCCGCTCCAGGAAGATGGAGTCCCGTTCGTTCCCCACTTCACCCGGCAGAATCTCATACGGCAGTTTATCGATACGATGGTAGTCGCCGCCTTCGTAGGCGAGCTTTGCCACTTCCGCAAAAACCCGCTTGCGAATATCTGCAATCCCACAGTAAATGTTTCTCATGCGCGTACCTTCCTTGTTCTTTGTATACTTTGCCATATAGCATTATACCATTTTTGTCCATTCTGTGCAAGGGGGTATATGCGAACTTGCTTCGCACGGTTGTAATTATTTATTGTTTCTTGTTGGCATCTCCTCCTTCAGCGCCGCCTCCAGCTTTTGCAGTGCCCGCTTTTCAATGCGGGATACATAGCGCCGCAGCTATTGTAAGGTGCCTCCCGCCTCAGGCTTTGGCGCAGAAGGCTGATCGCGGCTTGCCGCATTTGTGGTTTCTTTCGTTATATGCGGCTGCGCAAAGCGAAGCTGAATGAGGACTTCTCTATTTTCCGTCAACTCGATCCGCTGAATCAAACTCACCAGCAGCTCCCGGCTGGCGCAGGCAGTATCCCTGTATCGCTGTGTCAACTCCAGCGCCCTGTCCCTTTGATTGATGGGATATTTCTGCCACTGCTCCAACTCTTGAAGTCGTTCCTCCAGCCGTCCCCGTTGGTCCTTCAACCGGATAAAGATTCGCTGAAAGTCCGCCTCCGGCAGAAGTCCCGAGAGGCGGTCCGTATACATCCGGTCGATATTTTTCGTCAGGCTTTCTATTTTTTCTTGCAGCGCATCCATTTTAGCAGAGCATCTGCTCTGCCTGGATGTCTCCCAAACCGCCTCCTGCGCCATAGGCAATAGCACTTGACCATCCAAGAAATCTTTGCAAACCTCCTGCATCCTTGAAATCACCGCATCTGTCACTGTCTTTTCCTTGATATAATGTGTGGCGCAGGCGCCGTTCCTGGTAAATCGCTGATAAGTGCGGCAAACGAAGTACAGCACATCCTCCCCCTTGGCGTTAGGCCGGTTCAGCACGGCCAGCGGGTAGCCGCACTCATGGCAGAATATCAAGCCCTTCAGCAGAAAATCATAGGTGCGGCAACGGGTGTGCCTGCGGCTGCTGACCAGCAGCCCCACCTTGCGGAAGGTCTCCTCGTCAATAAGCGGTGCGTGGGTATGGGGCACCACGATCCAGTTTTCCCGATCCTGGTGGAGGCATTTTTTCGATTTATAGCTGATCTTCACCTGCCGCCCCTGCACCATACTGCCGATATAGGTTTCATTGCGCAGCATTTCAGAAATGCGCTCGCCGCTCCATAATCCCTCGTAGGGGCCTTTGCACCCTGCAACCCGACCACAGTAGACAGAGGGCGCAGCCACGCCTTCCTCATTCAAGGCCGCAGCGATCTTTCGGCAGCTAATGCCCTCCAGCGCCATGGAAAAAATCCGCCGCACCGTGGATGCGGCCTCCTCGTCGATGACGATCCGATTCTTCTCCGTGGGGTGCATTTTGTATCCGTAAACCGGCTTCCCTCCGATAAACTGTCCCTTGCGCTGCTTATCCCGTTTGACGGACTTTATTTTTTTTGAAATATCCTTGGCGTACATGTCGTTCATGATAGCCCTGAAGGGTGTAATATCATTGGCGCTGGATTCAACACCCGTGTCAATTCCGTCCAAAAGCGAGATGTATCGCACACGATGCTCCGGGAAATATCTCTCCATGTAATGGCCGGTCATAATGTAGTCGCGCCCCAGCCGGGAGAGATCTTTGGTGATGACCATGTTAACCTTTTTGGCCTCGATGTCATCGATCATGCGCCGAAAATCCGGACGGTCGAAGCATGTGCCGCTCCAACCGTCGTCGATGTAAGTGTCATAGACCTGCAAATGATGCTTTCTCACAAATTCCTCCAGCAGGGACCGCTGATTGGTCACGCTTTGAGACGGTCCCTCGCTTTCATCCTCCTTGGACAGCCGGATATACAGCGCTGCGCGGTAACTTGCGGAGCTGCTTATTTCCTGAAACATGCATTCTCCCCCAGGTCAGGTCCCCGCTCTGCCTCATCCGGCTTTTGTGCCTGCCCATATGGCGGCAGCTCCTTTTTCAGATAGATCCGAAAGGATTCCCTGACCAGCTCCTCCAGCGCCGGGCCGGTATCCGAGTAGCTGCAATGAACCAGAATACTTTTATTTTTCATATGCCACCTCCCGAATCCTATGGTATGATCGAGAGATTGTCCACTTGCCCAAAAAAGCATCCGCATGGAGTTCCATGCGGATGCTTTCTGCTGCAGCCTGTTGCTGCACTGTTTTGTTTAATTGTCGGCCTTGTTTTTCCGCTTACGGCTCACAAACAGGAACACGATCACGGCCAGGCTGGCCACCATCACGATCACCCACAGGGCCGCATTGAAGGTATCACCCGTGGGAGGCGGGGTGGGATCACTGGGCTCTACCGGAAGCTCGTCGACCTTGAACTGCCAATCCAAATAACCCACGGAAGCCTGGAAATCATTCTCCATGGTGATGGGCACATTCAGCGTCACGTCCAGGTCGATCTTGCCGCCGGAATAGATGGTACCCAGGCAGACCCAATCGGTCAGCTGCGCGGTCTCATGGGCGGGAGCGGCAAACAGCTTTGAGTTACCGTCCAGCTTCACGGTCAGGTTCATCTGAGACAGGAACTCCTCCGAGCCCTCCACCGCGCCCAAAGCGCGCATATAAACCTTGATCTTGACGTTCTTTTCCACCTTGTTGTCAATGGTGACCTTCTGGGTGATGGAGTCACCGGGCATGACATTCTTAAAATCCGTAAACAGGTCGGTGGGAGAATACTCGCTGCCGGGGGCAAAGATGAACTCCCGGGCGCTGCCGTCATAGGTGACCCGCCCGTCAGCAAAAGCGGTGGTCGCGAGGCCCATAAGCATGAGCAGCGTCAGGGCCAGTGAAAGAATTCCTTTACATGTTTTCTTCATATCTCGCCACCCCCTTAATTACCAGCAGGCACGACCAAATTGTCGCCACTCATGGAGAAGTTATCACCCCATGCTGCCTTAACGGCCGCTTCGGGGCCGGCCTGGATGGCCTCTGCCATGACGTCAATGGCCTGCTTGCCGCCGTCCACGTCAGGATAGCTTCCGGTCAGCACAATGCTGCTGATCAGGTCAGCTGCCGGGGATGCTCCCGGTGCCACGGGCTTGGTATAGTAGTAATACTCGCCGTACTTGACCCAACGGTCTCCCGGCGTAAACTCCGGGATCTCCGCCAGGCCGCCGATGTGCTGATTCTTATCATTCACCCGATAGGTCACCAGCTTGACGCGGATGAACGCGTCAATATTGCTGGTGTTGGTGACGTTGACGTTTGTCTTTTTCTCGCCGTCAAAATTCTCCTTAACCTCGCAGGACACCTGGGAGGGAGTGAATGTATTGATCTTGCTGTCCGTTTTGGTCGTCAGATAGGCAACCGTGCCGCCAACGGCCACTGTCAGGATCAGCGCCAGGGCCACGATGAGCAGAGCGGGCTTTTTGCCCCTATATCTGCGGCTGCCGCCCTGTGAAAAGTGCTTGTCTTGATACATCTTCTATCCCCCCTTTCTCAGTGTTTCGCGCCGAAGATGTTCCGGATCACCTGGCTGAAGCCGTTCAGCCACTGGTTGGTATCCAGCTTATTGGTGCAGGTGATGGTACCGGAGTCGCTGCCGTTTTTCAGCTCCACGCCATTGCCGATGGTCGGAATGAAGCGCCAGCTCCAGTTGGTGTCCTCCTGGATGGTGTAGGTGCCCACAGGCAGCTCGCAGATGGTCTCGCTGGTGTTGCCCACCACGGTCACCTGGGTGTACTTCTTGCCATCCTTACAAACGTCAAACACATAGGGTTCGCCGTTATTGCCGCCGGTCTTGGTAATGATTAGCTGGCAGGTCTTGATATGGATCATGAACGCGGGGTCGCCGCCTGTGGTCGGCTCAGCCCAAGTGCAACCCTCTACATCGCAATCCTCATGCAGGAAGGTGGTGTAGCCGGTCACATCCACGCCCTTGATGCTCACCTTTGCCGTTACAGGCACGTCCTGCTTGCCGTACTTGTCGCCATCGAGATTGGTGCTGTCCGCCGTGTAGGTAAGGTCCAGGGTAGGCTTAACGCCGAACATGGTAACAGAAGTGGATACTGTGTCACCGTGCTTCCACACTTCCGAAACAAAGTTGCCCCTGTAGTCATTGCTGACAGTCTCGCCATAGTAGGCGGTGGAATCCTGGTATGTCAGCTCCGGGGTGAACACATCGACCTTGGCGGTCGCGGTTTTTGTTACTTTTCCTGCAGGAGTGCCCTCAGCGTTAGCGCCGGTATACTTCGGCTCCACCGTGACGCTCAGTTTGATGCCGGTAGTATCCTCTGTATTGCTGATCGTCGACGGGTTCATCTCCAACGAGCCAATATCAACATATGCGGTCTTCCATGCATCCTCACCTGTGGGAACAGGGAACGTACCCAGGTCGGATGCCGCAGGCGTCTCACCGTACAGGTAAATATTCTTGTTTTCCGCCGTCAAATCAGGAACATTCAGCGGAACGTTGACGGTAGGAACATCGAAGGTCCCAACCTTTGTGCCGTCGTCCTTGTAAATACCGGAGTCAGCGCCGTTGGTGGGGACATTGTTGCCGCCCCAAAAGCCTTCCTGCGGCTTCACCGTAAAGGTGATCACCAGTTTTCTGCCGTGGAAAATTCCGCTCTGTGTCGCATCGCTTTCATCGCGGCCGTTTTCCGCCACAAAATTGCGCTGGAAGTCAAACTTCGATACCGTTACCGTGCGTGTATCGGGATCAATAGATACAGCGTCCGTCAGCGCCGTGCCGTCAGCAGCCCATGTGGGCTCGCCATTCACATATCCGGTGCAGGCAACGGCTTCCACCGTAACATCCGAGGTATTGGTCGGCATGGTAAAGTAGGGCGATACCACATCCTTGATTTGGGTGGTGCTGCCCAGGTCCATGCTGCTCTCGCTGACCTGCTGGCTGATCTTCTGGAAAATGTTGTTGAGCGCATCCGAATCCTTGGCGGACAGGTAGTAGCTGTCGTCACCCTTCAGGTTCGGGTTAAAATCACCGTCATTATACTGATAATTAATTCCACCAAAAAATCCAGTTGTGCGGCTGGCGGTGGCATTGGGGTAGTTGGAGGAAACGCGGTGCATCAATGCATTTGCTTCACTTGTATCCTCCGTGATCGGCGGCTTGCCATTGGCGCCCTCGAAAATACCCACAGTATAAACGGTGGCTCCATAGGTGTTTTTCAGACTATTCGCCTTGTTAACTACATCATCACGATAGCTGTCGGTATCACCGTCGGTAAACAGAATCACCACACGGGTTCTGTCTGTGCCATCGCTGTTTTTCAAAATATTCTCCGCCATGGTCAGGCCGTCCAGTGTCTCTGTGCCACCGCGGGCCGTCAGAGCACCTATCGCATTGGTTACGCTGGTGCGTCCGGGCTCCAATTTCATGCTCTGTAGGGCTTTCGCATATTGGTTAGATGTAATGTTGCCATACTGCGCACCGTTTTTTACATAACCGGTCGGATAATAGTACGGCGCCGAAATATTTGTAACCGGGTCCTTGCCGTAATTCCGACTACCCGTAGTAATATCCACGCCCGTCAGCAGTTCAGTGTTTTGATAGGTATCAACATCCGAGCTGAAGCCGACGATGGCAATGCGGTGATCCACATCGTCGTCCGTCCCCAGCTGTTTGTCCGCACCAGCCGCCTTCTCTGCCACGGAATCGGCAAAGTTGGTCATAGCAGCCCTCAGCGCGTCCAAACGGGTAGTAGTGGTTGCTCCGCCTCGGGTGTAAAACTGCACATGATCGGTTGCGGTATCCGCCGCAGAGGTTTTCGGCGTGTAGCTTGTGCCGGAATCGTGCCAAAACAGAATACTGCCGCATCCGTTAGTCCAGGCTTTACAATTTGAGCACCATGTTACAGGAATATAGCTTCCGTTCCTCTGCACATAATACGTTTGACTTTGCTTAAGTGAATATACTTCATTATAAGTATAGCTGGTCATATCCTGTGCCATAGAACCCGACTGGTCAATGACAGCGATGATGTCTGTGGGCTTAGTGGTGTCCACGGAGGTCACGGAGCCGGTGGTATAGGCCTCCAGCTGAATGGTATAGCTGCCGTCCTGGTTTACAGAGATGATTCTCTTATCCATCTCCAGGCCGTCCGGCGACTCACCTATAATAGGCTCGGGATCTGCCGTTTCATCGGCCAAACCCGCCGCCAGCAGGGATGCCTTGCGGATGGCGTTGGCCGCAGAGGCGGAATCGCCCTTCACCAGCGGCGCCACATTGGTGAAATTCACCGTGGCGGTGGTGCTGGTCTCCTGGGCCCCGGCATCCTCCGCGTGGACAGGCAGGATCAGCAGGCTGGCGGTCATGACCAGTGCCAGCAGCAGGGACAGGAATTTTTTCAGTTTCATATGCATTTCCCTCCTTCTCAGGCTTCCGGCCAGCCGGCGGCTTCCAAAGCCGAGGCGCCGTTGTGGGCGGTCTGCGTGGCGTAGGCGTTCACCTGCAGAATGGCACGGCTCTCCTGGTACATATTGCTCATGGTCTCGGCGAAGTGGACCGCAGTGAACAGCGGCTCGGTGGTCTGGCCCGGCTCCAGGGCGGCGTTATAATAGTAATAGCCGTCCTTTTCCGTCCAGCTCTCCGTGTTCAGGTCGCAGGTGACCAGGGAAAGGTCCGCCTCCCCCTCCACGCCCCGGGCCAGCTCAATGGCCTTGTCCAGGGAGACACGCACCCAGGCGGGCTGGCCGCCGGTGTTGGTCACCGTGACGATCTTGGACACGTCCGTGCCGGGCATGACGCCCAGCTGATCCTCAAAGGGCACGGTCTTTTCACCGTCCGGAGTGAGCATCCGCTCCTCCAAGGCGATCTTCACATCGCCGGTGGTGATGACGTTCCGGGCGGTGCCCTGGGCCGTGAAATAGGCCAGGGTACCGTAGACCGACAGCGCCGCCAGGATCAGCACCACGGACAGCGCCAGCAGCTTGGTTTTCAGGCTTCTTTTCTTCATAATTACACTCCTCATTCTCCAGTATTGAGGTCATAGGAGAATATCCGGCGCACTGTGCCGGGTACTCTCCTATGACCTGCGCCCCGGAGGGCGCAGGTCAGATTGGCTTGTGAATCGGCCCATTTTGTCATTCCGAGGAGCGGAGCGACGTGGGAATCCGTAACTCCAACTCCCCTCGGCGGAATGCCGGGGAAGAATGCGCCATGCAGCGTTTAGGAAACGGATTGCCACACCAGTCTGCGGACTGGCTCGCAATGACAGGCCTTTCGGTGGCCAGGGCCTGCGCCCCGGAGGGCGCAGGTCATATTATGCAGAGCTACAGATATGCGATGGGGTAAATCACCTTACATACCGCAGGTGGTAAACCATGCAGCGATCTCCTCAACGGTCATAGCCTGAACAGCCGTGAAGGAAGGCTTGGCGCCCTGAGCCTGAACAGCCTCAGCGGTAACAGTAATGGGCTGAGTGGCCTCATTGCCGGTAAGGCCGGTGGGCATCACGATCTGATCAAACAGAGCAGGGGTAGCTTCGTTGACCGCAAGAACCTTGGTGTAGTAGAAATAGCCATTGTACAGCATCCAGTCGGTGCCAAGAGCGCCGGTAACATAATTGGTACGATAGGTAATATCGCCCTTGTCGCCGAACTGCATCAGGTTTGCAACACTAATGCGGACGAAGCAGGGGTTCTTACCAACGTTGGTGACAGTGGGATCCTTGGCAAGGGGCTCACCGGGGTATACTTCGGGAGCATCCTCTTTGCCGCTGCCTTCCCAGTTGGGCTCAGTCAGGGTAATGTCAACATTACCAACGGTGAAGGTGTTGTCCTTAGTATCGGTATCCGTGAAATACGCCACGGTGGCGCCGGCGATGGCCATAACCACCAGGACAGCGGCCAGGCACAGGGATACGATCTTCTTCTTAGTCATTTTTCTTCTTTCCTTTCATTTATGTAATTGAATAAACTGGGGAAACAAAGGGGAGATTAGTCCTTGGGAGCGTTGGCCCAAGCTTCAGCAGCGGAGAACTCTACGCCATTGCTCTTGTACAGCTGGGTAGCATAAGCAGTGTAGACCAGCTCTGCTTTAGCAGCATCAGCCATGTTGTCCTTGGCGACGGTGTCTTTTACAGCAATGGTGTCGCCATTCAGCAGATTCCAGGACTGGTCAGCGGCATTGGCAGTAACCTTACGATACCAGACGTTGCTGGGAATGTCTGTGCTGTCGCCCTGGGTCCAGCCGTTGGCTGCAGTCAGGGTAGAGGTGTAGGTCAGATATTTAGTCGGATCACCGTTCTCCTCAAACTTGACAAACAGATAGCAATCCACGCTACCGCCCTTAACGGTCACAACAGGATCCTTGGTGTAGGAGAAGCCGGGAATCATGTCGGCCTTCCAAGCGTCATTCTCGCCATTGCCGTCGGTATCCGTGTTGGGAGTCTCAGTGAGGGTGATATTAATGTCACTGGGAGCGAAGGTGTTTGTCACCACGTCAGACTTTGCGGTCAGCCATGCCAGCGTGCCGCCCACGGCGCAGCACAGCACCAGAACGACAGCCACCAGGGAGACCCATGCTTTCTTCTTCATGTTTTTTCTTCCTTTCCCGAATTGATTTTGGGGTTTATTTTATTTCAACAGGCGCCGGGGCCCCTCGCCCCCTTTGCCTGTCGGAATCGAAGTCAGGGGGTGTGTCTTATTTCTGCTGCGCAGCAAAGGCAGCCCAAGCGGCGTCAGCATTCTTGAAGCCGTCAGCCTGGATGGCCTCTGCCACGACGTTGATCTGGAAATCCTTCAGCTTGGCAAGCTGATCGCCGGTCACCCACTCGGGCAGGGTAATGCTGTCAAACAGGGTGGGCAGCACTGCATTTGTGTCAGCAGCCATAACAGTATCAGTACCGTTCAGTACATCCGCATAGTAAAAGGTATAGGTTAGAGTGTCAGCCTTCTGATCATAGACGCAGTACTTGGGATCGTTTATGCCGTCCTCCATATCGAGGGTGCCGTTTTCAGGATGAAGCGGCGAAACCCAAAACATTTCGGAATTCGTGCTAAACTTGAGCATGCGAACTTCCGGATACGCTTTTTCCAATCCGGTCTCTACATCCGCAAACTCCGGATCCGTGCAAATCTTGATAAGCTCAGTAGCATTGTTGAAGGTGACCTTCATGCGGACATAGGACGCCACGCTGGGTGTCAGCACCGTGACGGTAGGATCCTTCACATAGGTGTGGCCGGGGAGCAGCTTGTAGCTGTTCCCAGCAACGCGCTCAGCTTTAGCAAGATCCGTGACGACATTGCCTTTCTTGTCGATGGCCTTGCCGTCCGTATTCACCTTGGCCTCGTCCAGGTCAATGGAAACGTTACCGACAGTGAAGGTGTTCTTGACATCCTTGCTGTCCGTCAAATACGCCATGGTGCCCAGCACGGAAGCGGCCACGAGCAACACCGCGCACAGAGACATCAGCAGCGCCTTAGTCTTTGTTTTTGCTTTCATCACAAAAACCTCCTGATAAAGAATAATATATATGGGAGCCTTGCGGCGTTACCCCTCAGTCATGGGCGGTGGGGGCTGCCCCATCGCCCTTGCCCTTCCCTTTCCCCTTTTTATCGCTGTCGTCCAGCAGGTCGGGCAAAAAGACCAGCAGCACCAGCACCACGGCAAAGCCGATGGCAAAATACAGCCCCGGCGGGTTCTGCACGAAGTTGGCGAAATACCCCAGGTAGGGGACGGAAAACACAGGCTTGCCAATGACGTTTTTATAATGCACGGGCGTACCGTCCGGGGCGTCGTTGGCATCCCCCTGGGTGCGGAAGCGGAGGACGGAGCTGTCCTCCTCGTCGGGCAGGATCTCGATGATCCGGTGGGTGGCCACGGTGTCCTCATTGAGCATGAAGGTGATGGGGTCCCCCACCTGCAGGTCCTGCGGGTCCACGCTCTTGACATAGAGCAGGGAGCCGGTGTGATAAGTAGGCTCCATGGAGCCGGAAAGGACGACATATGTATTCAGCCCCACCAGCCGGACGCCCACCAGGGCCACAGCCAGCAGCACCACCAGCACCACCAGCACCGTGCTGACTACATTCCAAACCTTTTTAAACGAATGACTCATTATAATATGTACTCCCGGGGATTATTCTGCGATGGCCGGACGGAGCAGCCATAAAAATCGCAAAAAGCTTATCTCCTGTGTGATAAGCCCAATGCGCAATTCGATGTCAAGACAAAATACAGCACAATGCACATCAAAATGCAATAGCTAAAAACGAAATTTTGAATAAAAATTTGAAAGAATTTTCTCTTGCAGCAAAAAAGAGCAATATTTTTGTAAATAATTGTAAGATACCGGAATTTTTTGTAGCCAAAATAGGGGCAGGTAGAATTTATTATCGGTCGATCGTTTTTTGCAGCAGAAACGATTTTCAGCATCAAACCGAGTCTCTCCGGGCGCTTACAGTAAGCGCGGCGGGATACATAGCTGCGGCTGATGCCGAAGGCCGCGGCCACCTGGCGCTGGGTTTGCGGCAGGCGGCCGGATAGCCCGTACCGGCGGCGGATGACCTCCGCCTCCCGGTCCGTAAGGCAGCGGCCCACCAGCTCCCGGATGCGCAGGCGCTCCTCCCGGTCGGCCATGTCCGAGAGCATGGTGTCGTCGCAGCCCACCACGTCCATGAGGCTGAGGGCGCCCCCGGCGGCGTCAGGCTCGATGGTATCGGACAGGGACACCTCCCCCTGCAGCTTTTTGCGGCTGCGAAAATACATGAGCACCTCATTCTCCACACAGCGGGAGGCGTAGGTAGCCAGGCGGATCTTTCGCTCCGGGCGGAAGGTATCCACGGCCTTGATAAGCCCGATGGTGCCGATGGAAATCAGATCCTCCTGCTCCGCCGCCTGGGTGTAGTATTTTTTGATAATGTGCGCCACCAGGCGCAGATTATGCTCCACCAGGATGTTCCGGGCCTCCAGATCCCCGGCCAGGCTGCGCTCTAAGTACATTCGCTCCTCTCCGGCGCTCAGCGGCTTGGGAAAGGACCCGGTATCCCCCGTAAGGCGCAGAGTCAGGAACAGGCTGTTAGCCAGCAGAAACAGCGCTGCAGACAGCATATGCATCTCCCCTTTCCCTGCCATCCTATGCCCCCATGGGCAGTCCCTATACAGATAAAAAAGTACGCCCGGCGGCCCGGGCAAAAACCGCCTTTTGCCGCAGTTTCCGGGTCCGTGGTAGATATTTTATCCGCCAGGCCCATTTAAGCGCTAAATTTTTTGCCTTTTCTGTTGACATTTCTCTCTTATGCTGATAAAATATTTTTGCAAAAAACGGCAAATAAATAGATTTTTCAGTAAGCAGGTGATCGTATGCTGCACAAGGAATCCAAATCGGATAGAAACAAGCGCTTCGCGCGGATCTGGAGCCTGTCCCGCTCTGACGCAGGCAAGACCCAGGAGTTCATGGCCAACGGCCTGGGCGTCAGCAAAAAAACCATTCAAAACTGGGAAAAGGGCGCCAGCGCCCCGGATCTGTACGAGGGGTCGGAGTGGTTTCGCGTGTTGGGCACCAATCCCATGCCCTACTATCTGGCGTTTTTGTACCCCTGGCTGTTCGACGGCATCAAGCCCGAGGACGATGACCAGGAGATCGAGCAGGCCCTGCTGTTTTTGGTGAAGAACATGACCTCCGTAGAAAAGCGGGAAATGCTGTATCTCATGGCCGGCCGCCACGGCAGCCCCTGGTACTCCCTGCTGCAGATGTTCACCGCCCACTGCCACTGCTCCCTGCGCTCCCGGGTCACCGCCGCCCGTACTATTTTGGAGAATTACGAGATGGACAAGGCCTGCGGCTCCCTGGTGTGCCAGGATAACGTGCAGCCGGATATGAAGATGCTGCACCACGCTGTGGAGGAGGGCAAGCTGTCCGTTTTCAATCAGCTCTCCGGCTATACCAACGTGGACTTTCCCACGAAGGATTGATCCATCCTTCCCCGTCCCTCTCCGCTCCGGCGGAGGGGGACGTTCTACTGTCGAAAATTCCTTTGGGTTTTTCCGGCAAAAGCCTCATAATCTGCTGCGGGCGGCAAACTCTGCGAGACTTTTTTCATGCATTAACTCCTTCTTCTGCCAAAGCGGAGGGGCAGTTTTTTTACCGCCATCGGCCACGGCTCTTGTTATCAGCGGCCGGCTTTGGTATAATGGAAGCAGATTGAAAGGGGGCAGGGCCATGCGTTCATTGGCGGCTATCGCATTTTCCTTTGCGGCGGCCATCCTGTCCCTGTGCCTGCTGCCGTTGGGGCATTGGGTCTTTTGGGCGGCGGGTATTCTATCAGCGGCCGGCGGAGCCGTCTTGCTGCTGCCCAGACTGCGGGCCCTCGGGCGGCTCCGGGTCTACCTGGCCCTCATCACCCTATCCCTGGCGGCGGGGCTGCTGTATGGCCGTGGCTGGAGCGCCCTGGTGGCGCAGCCTGTGCAGGATAAGTGCGGCAGCAGCCATCTGTTTTCCGCCACGGTGTGTGATTGGCCGGAGCAACGGGATTTTGGCTGGCGGATCACGGTGCGCCTGGCAGATGCCCGGGGCGCCAAGGCCGCGTGCTATCTCAGCGATGAAGCGGCCGCCCTTTTGGAGCCGGGGCAGACCCTTTTGGGAAGTGCCTACTGGCAGGATGCCTCCGTTATCAAGGGCACAGACCTGTCCACCTTCACCTCCCGGGGTATCTTTGTCCTGTTGTACTGCGAGGAGATGCCCACGGTGGCCCAAGGCCAGGTGGGCTCCCTGCGATATCTGCCCCAGCGGATGGAAAAGGCCTTCCGGGACAAAATCGCCCGGATATGGGAGCGTGACGGCACTGTGGCCGGTCTCCTGCAGGCGGAGCTTCTGGGAGAGCGCAGCGGCATCTCCGAAGAACTGTCTGTCCGCTTTTCCGAGGCGGGTGTGAGCCATCTGTTTGCCGTTTCCGGGCTGCACTGCGCCTTTTTGCTGACGCTGCTGAGTCTGCTTGTAGGGCATCGGCGCCGGCTTTTGGCGGCAGTGGGCACGGCAGTGCTGATATTTTATATGTTTATGGTGGGGCTGACGCCCTCGGTGGTTCGGGCGTGTATCATGCAGTTTTTCCTGCTGCTGGCGCCCCTGCTCAAGCGGGATGCCGATCCCATCACCTCCCTGGCGGCGGCTCTGGGACTCATTCTGCTGGTCAACCCCTATGCCGCAGCCAGCGTGAGCCTGCAGCTCAGCTTTGGCGCCATGCTGGGGCTGATCCTGATCACGCCCCGGGTCTACGGGTTCTTCCGGGCAAGGAAACAGCCCCGGGCAAGGCTTGCGGCCAAGGCATGCACTTTTTTGACCGGTACACTCTCCTCCACCCTGGGGGCTATGGTCTTCACCGTACCGCTGACGGCCTACTATTTCGGCGTATTTTCCGCAGTGTCGCCGCTGACAAGCCTGGTGTGTATCCCCTTGGCCTCCGGTAATTTCATGGCCGGCTTTTTGACGGTGCTGGCGGGCTTTGTTTGGCTGCCCGCCGCCCGAATTCTGGGATATGTCAGCTGGGCCCTGAGCAAGCTGTTTCTGCTGGCGGTGGACCTGGCCGTCTCTATTCCCCACCACGCGCTCTACACGGATACCAATCCATTCCTGGTTTGCTGGCTGGTGTTTGTATACGCTCTTTTCATTTTGTGCGTCCTGACCCGAGACCGGCCCCGGAAATATGCCCTGGCTGCCGTGCTGTCCCTCCTGGCTTTGGTGCTGTGCGTCAACCTGCGCGCAGCAGAGTTTCACAGCGGTGCGCTGACAGCCGTCGCCGTGGATGTGGGACAAGGGGCCAGCACCCTACTGCTGTCCGGCGACGATGCTGTCTTGGTGGATTGCGGCAGCAGCAACCGCTACAAGCATCCGGCCCAACAGGTGCTCTCGCAGCTGGGCAGTATGGAGGTGCGCCGCCTGTCGGCGGTGGCCGTAACCCACTTCCATGCTGACCACACCAACGGCCTGGCGGAGCTGTTCAGCCGGGTGGAAATTGAACGGCTCTATCTGCCGCAAATAGAGGACGACTACGGCGTGCGGGATAAACTGGTGGCTCTGGCCCAGGAGCACGGCACTCAGGTGCTGTTCGTCACAGAAAAACAATCCATTCCCCTGGGGCAGTGCAGCCTCACGGTTTTCCCGCCCGTGGGCTCGGGCGATCCCAACGAGCAGGGACTGACATACCTGTGCAGCAGCGGCGATTTTGACCTGCTTATTACGGGCGATATGTCCGGGCAGACGGAGCTGGCGCTGATCGGGCAGTACGACCTGCCGGATCTGGAGGTCCTTATGGTGGGCCATCATGGATCCAAATACAGCTCCCAGCAGGATTTCCTGTCCGCCCTTACCCCGGAGGCGGCCATCATCAGCGTGGGAAACAACAGCTACGGTCACCCCACGGACGCGGCCATTTCCCGGCTGGAGGCCGTGGGCGCAGAGGTCTACCGCACCGATACCCAGGGCTGTATCACCGTGACCGTACACTATCACTAACGAGAGGAGCCACACGCTATGGCATCGGAAAAGAGCAAAGCCTCAGGCAAAAACGCCGCATACGACCGCCTGCGCAAGGCCATAAAGGAAAAAGCGCCTGCCCGGGCCTATCTGTTTTACGGGGAGGAGAGCTACCTGCGCCAGACCTATGTCCAGCAGCTGCAGGCGCTTCTCATTCCCAGGGGCAGCGAGGATTTTAATCTCCACCGGCTCTCCGGCAGCCGTGTCACGACCCAGGACGTGGCCGATGCCGTGGAATCCATGCCTATGATGGCGCCCAGCACCCTGGTAACAGTGACGGATTGGGATATTTTCAGGCTCGATGAAAGTCAGCGCAGCCAGCTCACGGAGCTTTTAGAGGATCTGCCGGACTACTGCACCGTGGTGTTTATCTATGACACAGTTCCCTACAAGCCGGACCGGAAAATGAAAAAGCTCACCGCCGCCATAGATAAAAATGTGGAGGTGGTGGAGTTCCAGGGGCAATCCCGGGACGCACTGGTCCGTTGGCTGCAAAAGCGCTTCCGCGCCCTGGGCCGCAGCATCGACCAGCAAACGGCGGACTATATGCTCTTTTACTGCGGCTCCATGATGGATAACCTCATCGGTGAGGTGAACAAGGTGGCGGCCTTTGCCAAGGCCGAGCAGGTCACCGCTGCCGATATTGCCGCCGTGGCGGAGCCGGTGCTGGACGCCCGGATCTTCGACATGACCAACCACATCTCCGCCCGGGATTATAACAAGGCCGCCGCCGTGCTGGGAGACCTGCTGCGGATGCAGACGGAGCCCATCGTCATCCTGGGAGCCATTGGCAAGGAACTGAGGCGGCTCTATACCGCCCGCATGGCTTTAGACAGTGGCAAGGACCGTTTTTGGCTCATGGACCTGTGGCAGATGCGCAGCGACTATCCCGCAAGGCTCCTCCTCCAGGCGGCCCGGCGGGTGGATCATGCGTGGTGCAAACGCTCCCTGGCCGCCTGCCAGCTGTTGGATCGGCGCATGAAAAGTGAAAAAAACATTGACCGGGAGGGTGAGCTGGTGCGATTTGTCATGGAGCTGGCGGAGCAATGAGCAAGCCGCGCATTGAAGAAGTCATCGTGGTGGAGGGCCGCTACGACAGAAATATGCTTTTACAGGTGGTGGACGCCACCGTTGTGGAGACCGGCGGCTTCTCCGTGTTCAACGACCGGGAGAAGCTGGCCTTTCTTCGGAAATTGGCCCAAAAGCGGGGCCTGATCCTGCTGACGGATTCCGATGGAGCGGGCTTTGTCATCCGCAATTATCTCAAGGGGGCTATTCCAACGGAGCAGGTAAAGCAGGCCTACATCCCCGACATCCCCGGCAAGGAGCGCCGCAAGCGCAAGGCCGGGAAAGAGGGCAAGCTGGGCGTGGAGGGCATGACCCCGGAAATTCTCCTGCAGGCCCTGCGCCGGGGCGGCGCTACCTTTGTGGGGGAGGCCGCTCCCTCAGCCGCAGTCCCCATCACCAAGGCCGACCTGCTGGACCGGGGCCTCATCGGTCCCGGCAGTACCCAAAAGCGACAGCAGCTGCTGAAAAATCTGGAGCTGCCGGAACACCTGACCCCCAACGCCCTGCTGGAAACACTGAATCTGCTGATGAGCCGGGAGGAATTTTATGAACAGCAATTCTTTGGAGATTGAGCGCCGCTTTCTCATCCTCCGCCCGCCGGAGCCGGAGCTGGCGGCCCGGTGCAGCCACGTTTATCACATGGAGCAGACCTATCTCCTCTCCCCGCCTCACCAAACGGAGCGTGTCCGCCGCCGGGAAGGGGCTGACGGCGTGGCCTTTTTCCACACTGTGAAAATTGACCGCAGCGCCATCACCCGTCTGGAGCAGGAGGAGGAGATCACCCCCGAGGCTTACGACGCCTACCTCACCCGCCGGGATCCCATGACCGAGACCATCCGCAAGACCCGTTACTGCCTGCCGGAGGGGCCATACACCTTTGAGATCGATTTCTATCCCTTCTGGCCCCGCTGCGCCGTCATGGAGATCGAGCTGCCCCGGGAGGATACCCCCTTCCGTTTTCCGGATGGCATCACCGTGGTGCGGGAGCTCACCGGAGACCGGCGCTTCAGCAACGCGGCCCTATCCCGGCATATACCCGCGGAAAGTGAGCTAATATAGAACGGAACTCTTGCATTTTTCGTATGCAGTCGGTATAATAGTATAATATTTTTGCAGTAATTTACTATAAGGAGTAAAACAATATGAGCGAGGAAAACAAAGTCATCGCCGCTAACGAGCCCGAGCGCGCCGAGGGCAGCAACTTTATTGACAATTTCATCACCGAGGACCTGGCTCCCGGCGGCCAGTACGAGGGCATGACCGTCCACACCCGTTTTCCCCCGGAGCCCAACGGTTACCTGCACATCGGCCACTGCAAGGCCCTGTGCATCGACTTCGGTACCGCTGAGAAGTTCGGCGGTCTGTGCAACCTCCGTATGGACGACACCAACCCCACCAAGGAGGATGAGGAGTTTGTAGGCGCCATCCAGCAGGACATCCACTGGCTGGGCTTCGATTGGGGCGACCGTTTCTTCTTCGGCAGCGACTATTTTGAGGAGGATTACCGCCAGGCGGTGCTGCTCATCCAAAAGGGTCTGGCCTATGTGTGCCAGCTGACCCCCGAGGAGTTCAAGGCCAACCGGGGCGACATCGGTGTGCCCGCCATCTCCCCCTACCGGGGCCGGCCTATTGAGGAAAGCCTGGACCTGTTCCGGCGTATGCGCGCCGGGGAATTCCCCAACGGTGCCATGACCCTGCGTGCTAAGATCGACCTTGCCAGCGGCAACTTCAATATGCGCGACCCGGTTATCTACCGCATCAACCACATGAGCCACCACCGCCAGGGCGACAAGTGGTGCATCTATCCCATGTACGACTTCGCTCACCCCATTCAGGATGCTCTGGAGGGCATCACCCACAGCCTCTGCTCCTTGGAGTTTGAGGCCCACCGGCCGCTCTATAATTGGGTTATCGAGCACTGTGAGCTGCCCGCTCGCCCCCGGCAGATCGAGTTCGCTCGCCTGGGCATCGACCACACCGTCATGTCCAAACGCAAGCTGCGTGCTTTGGTAGAGGAGGGCCGGGTTTCCGGCTGGGACGATCCCCGTATGCCCACCCTCTGCGGCCTGCGCCGCCGGGGCTACACCGCCGCCTCTATCCGTAATTTCTGTGAACGCATCGGTGTGGCCAAGTCCCCCAACGTGGTGGAGTTTGGCTTCCTGGAGCACTGCCTGCGGGAGGATCTGAATGCCACCGCCGAGCGCACCATGGCTGTGCTGCGCCCCATTAAGCTCACCGTTACCAACTATCCCGAGGGCCGGAGCGAGGTTTTCCAGGTGGAAAACAATCCCACTGACCCCACTCAGGGCACCCACGAGATCACCTTTAGCCGCCACCTGTGGATGGAGGCTGATGACTTCCTGGAGCAGCCCATCCCCAAGTATAAGCGTCTGTTCCCTGACGGCCCCGAGTGTCGCCTGAAGGGTGCGTATCTGGTGAAGTGTACCGGCTGTGTCAAGGATGAAAGCGGCCATATCACCGAAGTTCTCTGCGAATACGACCCCAACTCTCGGGGCGGCGACCCCGCTGACGGCCGCAAGGTCAAGGGTGCAACGCTCCACTGGGTAGATGCGGAAAACTGCCTGGACGCCGAGGTGCGCCTCTATGATAACCTTTTCTCCGATGCCCAGCCCGACGGGCCGGATAAGAACTTCCTGGATTGCCTGAACCCCGAATCTCTCTCCATCCTCACCGGATGCAAGGTGGAAAAGGGAATGGCTGCCGTGGCCGCCGAATTTGATAAGCGGGAAAATCGCACCGGCACCAACGCCCCCACTTTCCAGTTTATGCGCACCGGCTATTTCTGCATGGATAACCGCCACTGCACAGCAGACCACCTGGTCTTTAACCGCAGCGTCTCCCTGAAGGACAGCTTCAAAAAATAAGAATGATGAGGATGTATCCCCCGCGCCAAAGGGCGTGGGGGATACTTTTTTGGTGTTTCAGGGCACAAAAAAGCAGGGGTGGACAGAATCATCCACCCCTGCAAGGGGTCAACTTACTATGATGCCCTCGTGGTCTACAGGCAGGGGGAGCTGGCGCCAATGGCCGGGAAGCTCAGAAAGACGGGCGGCAAGCCTTGCATCAAAATCCGGGTCTGCGGACAGGCACAGAAGGGTGGGTCCCGCGCCGGAGATAAAGAACGCCACGCAGCCGCAGCTATTAGCCAGGGCCTCGGCCTCGTCAAACCCGGGGATCAGGGTGCGGCGGAAGGGCTGATGGAGCTTATCCCGGAGAGAGACGGAAATGGTCTCCGTGTCACCCTCCTCCAGGGCCCGCAGCAGCACGGCCGTACGGGAGACGTTAAAAATAGCGTCTCCGTAGGGAACCTCCTTCGGCAGGACACCTCGGGCCAGGTGGGTGGAAAGCTGAAAATCCGGGATGAGGGCCGTACAGCGCAGGCGCTTGTGCAGGCTGTACCGGGCGATATAGGGCCGTTCATTTTCCACAAAGGAGGCAACCAATCCGCCGAAGATGGCTGGGGCCAGGTTATCCGGGTGGCCCTCAATGTCATTGCACACGGCCAGCAGCTCCGCCCGGGTCAAGGGGGAGCCGTGGTTTGCATTGGCCCCGGCGGCACCGGCAGCGATAAGGGCGGCGCTGCTGCCCAGGCCCCGGCAGATGGGGATCTCCGCCTGCACGGAGATGCGCAGGCCCGGCATGGGCAGGCCCAGCTTGGAAAGCACGGCCTTGTAGGCGACCACGGCCAGGTTCTCCGCCGTAGCATATTCCGGGTCAACACCCTCGAAATACAGGCCCTCGGCCAGCTCCTCAAAGGTGAGGGTATTATAAAGGGCCAGGGCCAGCCCCAGGGTATCAAAGCCGGGGCCCAAATTGGCGGTGGTAGCGGGAACGCGGACGGTTACCATTGTGCCTCACCTGCCTTCTGCAGAACATAGTCCAGCATGTCCTCCCGGTCGATAACGTCGGTATGCCGCACGGGCTTTTGCCGCAGAGAGGCGAGATTTTTAGGCACAGGCACGCCGGTGCAGGCGCGGAGATCTTCCATGACGGCAAATTCATCGTCTGCCACCCGCTGCCCCAGGGCAGATAGAACAGCCGTGGGGAATTTATAGGGGCTGGCGGTGGAGAGGACCACCACCGGCACACCGTCCCGATGCATGTGGATAAACTGGTCGGCCACAGTCCAGGCCACGGCAGTATGTGGATCACAGAGGTATTTTTCCCGGGCCCAGACCCTGCCTATGGTGCGAGCGGCGGCGTCATCATCGCAGCAGCCGCAGGAGAACTCCGCCTGGAGCTTCTGCAGCAGCTCATCCGTCACCTTATAGTGGCCCACCTCATTGAGGTCCTTCATAAGTCCCGAAACATAGGCATCGTCCCCGGTGAGGAGGCTCAAAAGCCGCTCTAAGTTGCTGGAAACCAGGATGTCCATAGAAGGTGAGGTGGTCTTATAGAAGGTGCGGCGCTTGTCGTAGACGCCGGTGGAGAGAAAGTCCGTAAGGACGTCGTTACGGTTGGAGGCACAGATGAGCCGGCCCACGGGCAGGCCCATACGTTTGGCAAAGTAGCCTGCTAAAATGTCACCGAAGTTGCCGGTGGGTACGCAGAAATGCACCTTATCCCCCACACGGATGCGGCCGGAGCGCACCAGGTCGGCATAGGCCTTGAAATAGTACACGATCTGCGGCGCCAGGCGGCCAATGTTAATGGAATTGGCGGAGGAGAGACGCACGCCGGGCAGGTCCTCCTCGTCACAGGAGGCGAAGATGCGCTTGACGCCGGTCTGGGTATCATCGAAATTGCCACGGACGGCGCAGACCTTCACATTGCCGCCCTCCTGGGTGACCATCTGCGCCTGCTGCACGGCGGATACGCCCCCGTGGGGGTAGAAGACGATGATCTTGGTGCCGGGCACATCCCGAAAGCCCTCCAGCGCCGCTTTGCCGGTGTCACCGGAGGTGGCGGTGAGAATGAGCATCTCGTCCTCAATCCCCTCCATGTCCCGGGCCTGACTAATCAGCTGGGGCAACAGGCTCAAGGCTACGTCCTTAAAGGCGCTGGTAGGGCCCCGGAACAGCTCCAGCACATAGCGGTCACCCACGGATACCAGGGGAGTCAAGTCCTCTGTCTCAAACTTTCCGGCGTAGCCCCGGCGCACCAAGGCGGGCATATCCTCGTAATCCGGCAGCAGGGCCGAAAGGATCCGGGCGGACATGGTGAGGGTGTCCTCTTTCATAAGAGATTGCCAATCCAGAACGGGGATAGCTTCGGGCATATAAAGTCCCCCATCCGGCGCAATGCCCTGAAGTACGGCGGCCGCAGGAGAGGCCGTGAGGGCGTGGTTGCGGGTGCTTTGATATTTCATACAAGTTTCTCCAATCTTTTTCTTGCAATTTGCATAATGATATGATACACTGTCCCCAAGAAAAAAGCAAGTGTTTTTTATATGCGGACAAAATCAACTTTTTTGTCAGCGCGATTGAAAACCTTGCATTAATTTCAAAGGAAAGCGAGCTAAAAATATGTTAAAGGTGCTGAAATTCGGTGGCTCCTCCATGGCGGACGCCAAACAGTTTGAAAAGGTAAAGAGCATTGTGCAGGCAGACCCAGCCCGGCGGGTGGTCATCGTTTCCGCTGCGGGAAAACGGTTTTCCGACGACCACAAGCTGACAGATCTGCTGTATCTGTGCTACGCACATCTGAAATACGGCGTGTCCTGCGACAGCGTGTTTCACATGATCCGTTCCCGGTACATAGAGATCCGGGACCACCTGGAGCTGAAGACCGACCTGGAGACGGAATTTGACGCCCTGCGCAGGAAAATGGACGCGGGCATCAGCCAGGACGAGCTGGTAAGTCGGGGTGAATACTTCGCGGCAAAGCTCATGGCGGACTACCTGGGCTATGACTTCCTGGACAGTGAACTGTGGCTGAAGTTTAACCTGGACGGCACGGTGGACCAGGAAAAGAGCTACGAGATCCTGGCCCGGATGGCCTCCGGGCGGCGAGTGGTGATCCCGGGCTTTTACGGCGCCATGCCCGATGGGAGCATCAAGACCTTTACCCGGGGCGGCAGCGACATCACCGGCGCCCTGGCGGCGGCGGCACTGGATGCGGATGTATACGAAAACTGGACGGATGTGTCGGGCTTCCTCATGGCAGATCCCCGCATCGTGAAGGACCCGCTGCCCATTGAGCGCATCACCTACTCGGAGCTGCGGGAGCTGAGCTATATCGGCGCCCAGGTACTCCACGAGGGGACCATCTTCCCGGTGCGGGAGAAGAACATCCCCCTGAATATCCGCAACACCAACCAGCCCGACCATCCCGGCACTATGATCATGGAGTCCTTCGATGAGACGGAGGAGGCCAAGGACGGCAACTTCATCACCGGTATCGCCGGGCGAAAGAATTTCTCCGTTATCACCATCACCAAAAACGGCATGAGCAATGAGGTGGGTGTGCTGCGGCGGATATTGGAGGTGCTAGAGAAATATCAGCTGGTACTGGAGTACCTGCCCTCGGGCATTGACAGCGTGTCTCTGGTGGTGGCAGCGGACAAGCTGCGGCCCTGCCAGTATCAGCTGCTGGGCGACATACAGAAAATGCTGAAGCCTGACAGCATCCATGTCACCGATGACATGGCCATTGTGGCGGCGGTGGGCCGGAAGATGGCCTTTAAGCCCGGTACATCCGGCAAGATCTTCGCCGCCCTGGGTGAAAACGGCATCAACATCCGCATGATCACCCAAGGCCCCGACGAGCTGAACATCATCGTGGGCGTGGACAATAAGGACTTTGCCGGAGCCATCCGGGTGCTGTATGACAGCTTTGTGAAATAATTAAGGAGGATTTTATCATGAAAAAGTATAAAGTAGCGATTCTGGGCGCAACGGGCGCTGTGGGCCGGGAAATGATGAAAATTTTGGCAGAGCGGGATTTCCCTGTGGAGGAGCTGCACCTGCTGGCGTCAGAGCGGTCCGTGGGGCAGAAGATCGATTGGCAGGGCCGGGAGCTCACGGTGGAGCTGGCCTGCGATGAAGCCTTCCAGGGCATGGACATTGTCCTGGGTGCGGCGGAAAACGACATTGCCAAGAGGTTTGCACCGGCCATCGTAAAGGCGGGGGCGGTATTCGTGGACAACTCCAGCGCCTTCCGGCTGGACCCCGATGTACCCCTGGTCATCCCCGAGATCAATCCCCAGGACGCCAAGAAGCACAAGGGCATCATCGCAAACCCCAACTGCACCACCATCGTGTCCCTGGTGGCCATCAACGCCCTGAACCAGGACAGCCCTATCGAGAGCATTGTGGCAAGCAGCTACCAGGCAACCTCCGGTGCAGGTGCAGGCGGGCCTATTGAGCTGATGAACGAGGTGGAGGCCCTGCGGGAGGGCAAAAGCTACGAGCCCAAGGTGTTCCAGTATCAGATCGCCTACAATGTCATTCCCCAGATCGGCGGCGAGGCCTTCGAGGGCTACACCTCCGAGGAGATGAAGATGCAGAACGAGGGACGCAAGATTATGCATCTGCCGGAGCTGAAGGTCAGCTGCACCTGTGTGCGGGTGCCGGTGGTGCGCAGCCACAGTGTGTCCATCGTGGTTCGGACCAAGGAGAAGATCTCCGTGGAGCGGGCCCGGGAGCTCATCGCCGCCGCTCCCGGCTGCCGGCTGGTGGACGACCTGAAGAATAAGAAATACCCCATGCCCCTGGATACCAGCGACCAGGATACGGTGTTCGTGGGACGGATACGGAATGACCTAACCTCTGACAACGGCCTGAACATTTGGTGCTGCGGCGACCAGGTGCGCAAGGGCGCGGCCACCAACGCCGTGCAGATCGCGCAGCTGCTAACTGAATAACCGCCGGAAGGGCTTGCAGTCTGCTACACGGATCATTTTTGCGCCGGCAGCCTGAGCGGTATTTTTCCCCACGCACATGCAGCGGTAAAAATAATTGTGTTTTTTCTCATCTGCGGGCACGTGCTCTGCGTGGCTTTTCCTACTGGTAAAATAATGCACAGCACGCCGTAGAGTGTGCTGTGCATTATTTTTATTTAAAAATCCACGGTGCCGTCCAGCACCTTCAGGTCATAGGGCTCGAACACTACCTTGCGGTAGGCATCCACATCCATCCTTACGCCGGTCCAATCAGAATGGATCTCGCCGTTCTGCTTAATAAGGATGTCATAGAGAATGTCGTAGGTAACGCCATCCGCCCCCTTCTCCGTAATGGTGGAATAGGGCAGGGTCTTATGGTAGGTCATGTGGAGGCCCTTGTAGGCAAAATGGAAGCCGTTGCGCATACGGCAGCCGTCCAGCCCCATGTAGGTAAAGTACTTCTTCAGGTCCTGCAGAATGGGGTCATTCTTCTCCTCATACAGGTTCTCCGGCGTGGTCTCGGTATAGTCGTACCGGAACTGGATGGGGATCTTATAAGGCAGGAAGCGCTCCACATAATCCACCAGCTTAGCGGCGGGATAATTCTTATACAGCACGCAGTTGATGCGCGTGGGGCAGGCAATGCGGGCCACGATCTCGTCCGGCGACTCCTCCACATACTTCACCAAGTGGCGGGAGATGTTCATGCAGGTGATCTTGTCCTTGTTTTTCTCGGTGAAGGCCAGCATTTTCTCCGCCGGGCAGTGGGGCTGCACAGGGAAGGTGGTGTTGATATAGATCTTATGGGTGGCGGGAATAGCATCCAGCATCTGCTGTAAGGCATTCAGATCCGCCAGGGGCTCGCCGCCGGTGAATACAAAGTCGCACGCTGGGGTGATAGAGTCCATGATCCGGATGCTGCGCAGAATCGCCTCCAAGCTAAAGCCGCTGCAATCGGCGTATTCCTTTTTGTTGATGCAAAACGGGCAGTGGTTGGCGCAATCATACGGAACAAAAACCGTGACGGTGGCGCCGCCTGCCCGGGTCTTATAGGGATGGTCCATGGAACGAATCTACCTCTCCGAAAAAAATCTCCCATATATCTTACAACGAATAACATCGAAAAGCAAGGAAAACATCCAAAAATCGGTCGTTATTTTCTTGACAAGCTACAAAAACCGCTCTCAGTAGGTTTTGCAGGCGCGCAGCTCCCGGCGAATCTGGCGGAAGGCCGCCGCCTCCCCCTCCTCCTTCAGCAGCAGGAGCCAGCGGCCCAGGAGAGCGGAGGTCTCCTCATGGATCCAAAACCGCCCCTTGGTGCGCTGAAAATAATCATAGGCCGAGGCATCGGTATACTGATCGCCCTGATAGACCCGGCAGGCGGCGATACGGTCGCAAAACATCTCCGCCACGTATTTTTTCGGCATCTTGCAGCCGCCCATGGATACTGTGCCGTCCCGGGCGATACGGTAATCGATCCAGTATTCAAAGTGGTGGCGGTTGCGGCCCTTGTGGTGCAGCCAGGACAGGCTCACGCCGGTCTCGCTGCGCTCCTGGTCGTTGGGGCTGCGGAAGCCCTGATAATACTTGGCACTGCGCCAAAACTCCGTAGGGCTGTACTTGCTCAGGTCGTGGGTCAAGCCCTGCCAATACAGACCCAGCTTAAAGCAGTAGCGCCGCACCAGCCGGCGATGGCGATTGACGGTTTTCAAATGCTCTCGAATATGCATCCTCGGCCCTCCCACGGAAAGATACTGCTATCATATCACAATTTGCGGCAAAAGGACAGGGGCAGCCAGCAGAAAAATAACAAAAGCCCGAGTCACGGCCTTTTCCGCAGAGACGCCCCCCACACAAGGGCATCGACAAACGGAAAAAAATCTGTTATACTGCGCATAAAGGAGTGTGAGTGCAATGGACAATCTGATCCGCGGCATACGGGTACTGCACCAAAATGCCATCCGTATAGAGGCAGACGGGAGAGTGCTGTACTTTGATCCCTACGGCGTGCAGGGTGCGCCACACGATGCCGATTACATCTTCGTCACCCACGATCATTATGATCACTTTTCTCCGGGGGACATCGGGCGGGTGTCCAAGGCAGGCACCACCTTGGTCGTTCCGGAGAGTGCCCGGGCCGCAGCGGAGGCTGTGGGCCTGGCCGTGCTGCCGGTGCAGGTGGGGCAATCCGCCGCCCTGCCGGGGGTAAGCTTCCGCACCGTGCCGGCCTACAACTTAAACAAAAAATTCCATCCCCGAGCCAAGGATTGGGTGGGATATGTAGCGGAGTTCGGCGGTGGCATCTACTATATCGCCGGGGATACAGACGCCACGCCGGAGGCCCGAGCCGTCCGCTGTGACGTGGCGCTTCTGCCCATCGGCGGCACCTACACTATGGACGCCGAGGAGGCGGCGGATCTGGCCCGCGCCATCCGCCCCCGGGTGGTCGTCCCCACCCACTACAGCCACGCTGCGGCCGCCCGGCAGTTCCGGCAGCTGCTGGAGGGGGTAGTCCCCTGTCAAATTCTACTGGAAAACCTGTAACGGAGTCTTTTCACTGAATCACCCAATGGAGGAAAAACCGAAATGAATCACAATTTTTTGAAAAACATGGCACTGGCGGCTCTGTTTCTGGCCATTGGGCTGGTGCTCCCCTTCTTCACCGGCCAAATCCCCGCTGTTGGCAAAATGCTGCTGCCCATGCACATCCCTGTGCTGCTGTGCGGCCTGATCTGCGGCTGGCAGTGGGGCCTGGGCGTAGGCTTCGTGCTGCCGGTGCTGCGCTCGGTACTGTTCAGTATGCCCGTTATGTACCCCACGGCCACGGCTATGGCCTTTGAGCTGGCAGCGTATGGCGCGGTCATCGGGTATCTGTACGCCCGGAGCAAATGGCGGTGCGTCAAGGCGCTGTATAAGTGCCTGATCCCCGCCATGATCGCCGGGCGCATAGTGTGGGGCGCCGTGATGGTCGTGCTGATGGGGCTGGGCGGCAGCGCCTTTACCTGGGAGCTGTTCCTGGGCGGCGCCCTGCTCAATGCTCTGCCGGGCATCGCCCTGCAGCTGGTGCTGATCCCGGCGGTGATGGTGCTGCTGGATCGGACGAAGCTGGTGCGCTTTACAAAGCCGGATCCCGCCTGTCGGCAGGCGGGGTGAGCGGGCGGAGCGGCGGTTTGTTTCTGCTGCCGTCTTCAACATATCTAAAAAGCAAAACTGGCACTGCATGATTTGCGGTGCCAGTTTTGCATAGTCTTTATAGCCCTTATGGCATTGCCTTGTGATTTAAAGCAGTGCCATACCTCACACAAAGGAGCAGAGGATTCCGTTTTCCTTTGCGTAGTGCTCCACATAGGAATCCTGCCTACAAACAATGGTGCATTCTACCTTGGCGTCTCCGTCAGCGCCAAACACTTTTTCTCCCATAAAGCCAACTGCATCGGGGATGGAGATCGTTTTCAAGGCTGTGCAGTCATAAAAAGCATGGCGGTCAATGTGGATCGTTCCGGTGGGAACGATCACCGATTTCAGCGCTCTGCAGTAGTTAAACGCATTTTTCCCGATGATCTTCAGCCTTGCAGGCAGCTTTAGCTGCTGCAGGCTCGGGCAGATGTAAAAAGCCTCCTGTCCGATGCTGTCCACGGTGTCCGGAATGCTGACCGCCGTGATTTGCCGCTGTCTGGAGAATGCAAAGGGCGCAACTCTGGTCACAACATGCCCCTGCACTGTCTCAGGAATATCCAGCTCCTTGCCGCTGCCGGAATAGCCGATCACCTCGGCAATGTCATCCTGGCGCAGGCGGAAGCGGAAGCCGTCCTGCGTGACTACGCGGCCCTCGTTGAACTGCTGCTCATTCTGGAAGCTGGTGCCAAACAGATGGTCCACCGTCTTGGCAAGTGCCGCCTTAAACTGTCCGCTTCTGAAAAACACCACGTCCTCGTGGCGAATGTGCTTCCGCAGCCACTTTTCAAGCATCTCCCGGTCATCGGTATGGATGACATTGGTGCAGCCGTCCTCCAGCATTGCCTTATAGGTGCAGGCACTGTCCCCCGCAAAAAGCACTATCTGATCCAGGTGAAGCTTTGCCAGGTCATGGCCCAGCTTCTCGTGCATCTGCGGAGACTCCTCCCCCAGCTTGTCGATGTGGCCGGTCACGAAAATCTTTCTGCCGCCGTTTTTGACCGCGATCTGCTCCAGAGTCTTCGCCGCACCCAGGATGGTCAACGGCTCGGCGTTGAAGGTATCCACAAAGAGATGGTATCCGCCGACCTCCACAAAGTTCTGCCGCATCCCGCTGGGCCGGTAGGTCTCCAAAAATGCGGGAATCTTCTCCATGGGGACGTCCGCCAGACGTCCCACAGCGAGGGCAAAAAGCGCATTATAAACATTATGCTCGCCGTAGAGATTCAGATGGATCTCCAGTGTCCCCTCCTTGCTCACTGCAGTAAAGTGGGTGCCGTCCAGCTCCGTGCGAATGTTTTGGGCATAGTAATCCGCCCGAGGGTCACTCTTAGAGCAGGTGACCACTCGATGCGTGTAGGCCGCCTTGCGCAACATATCGTCATCGTAATTGATAACCACCACACCGTCCGGCTGGGCATACCGCTCCAGGCTGGATTTATCATAGAAGATATTTTCCTTGGTGTGATACAGATTCAGATGAGACTCGCCGATATTGGTCAGCACCACGATGTCCGGAGCGAGGAACTTCGCCGAGCTCTCCACATAACCCGGCTGCACGCCGCCCACCTCCTGTACCCAGTATTCATAGGACGGATCCACCTGCTGGACATTGCGCAGAATAGCGCCATGGCTGTTGGCCATGGTGTGATGCGTGAAGGTGCGGTAAGAATTTTTCATTATGGCATTAATTAGGCTTGTGGTCGTCGTTTTTCCGACGCTGCCGGTGATGGCAATGCGCTTGGCGTGGCAGGGCTCCGCCCGCCACCGCTCAAAGCGGGTCACGCAGGCCATAGGATCCTCCACCGGGATCACATTGTCCTGAGGATAATCTTTCTTTGTCTCCGGGTCGCAGAATACCGCTATTACATTCCTCTTCAGCGCCTCAGGAATGATTTCGGAGTGCGGATACCATCCCGCACTGATGACCACATCATCGCCCGTGGCATACACGGACTGGGTCAGCACGCGCCGGCAGCTCCGGTTAGGGTCCATCCCCTCGGGCAGCACAGCCCCGATGACCTCCGCAATGGTCCCCAGCGTCAGATTTATCCGTTTTTCGCCGCTTTCCCAAACGCTCTTGTCTGTTGTCTTCATCTTTCAGATCATCTCCACTCATTTGTTAAATTGTAGTCGTATTATTTGGAAAATGCTATATCTGTATTCCTGTCCATCCGCGTGAAAACGCACATCCGCAGCCGTCCGGCGTATCACTGCCGCAAGCGACTTTAAAAAGGGCCGGAATCCGTCAGCAGTTCGTCGCATGTAACACCCAAAACCTTAGCGATCACCTTCAGCTCTATATCCGTCACAAACCGCTGTCTGCACTCTATACGCTGGATTGCGTTTTTGTCCACATCCAGGCCCGCACGCTGCAGCATATCCGCAAACGCCCGTTGGGAGGGGTGTCCCTCCATCTTTTTCCGTAATTTCCTTATCCTTGCCCCGCAAATGTTATTCAATCCGTCAGCGGCTTTGTTTTTATACACTTTGCAACGCTCCCGATATTATTTGACATTTTTATTATACGGTAAAGCCATTATACAAATGACATTTACAGAATGTCAGATAAGGCCGCGCAATAAAAAATTTGATCTTTTCGCGCATCGCAGGCTCCAATTAAAAAGCCAGTATGGGCGCTGCCCTTTATAGCATGTGCATAATTAAGCAAAAGCTACATAAAGGGGCACTTTTTTCCAGCAGAAAAAACGCATAATCAGTACTTATCCGCCCAAACTATGCTTGCGATACCCAAACAGGCGAAAGCCGAGTACCCAAAGAAAGGAGATCGTGACTATGTCCAGTAAGAATACCAACAAGCTGAACGTGCCCCAGGCTCGTGCCGCTATGGATAAGTTCAAGATGGAAGCTGCCAACGAGGTTGGCGTCAACCTGAAGGACGGCTACAACGGCGACCTGACCTCTCGTGAGGCCGGCAGCGTAGGCGGCCAGATGGTCAAGAAGATGATCGAGTCCTACGAGAAGAATCTGTAATCCCGCAGGAACGCATAAGAGCGCTTTGGAGCATATGCTCCAAAGCGCTCTTTTCCACGTTCTATATTCGCTCCACAACAATCAACGCAAACGTGATGGGATTTGTATGGAATTTTCTTTTTTACTCCGGCAATATTGCCTATTGGGGGAATACACCCATATGACAGTAAAAGCCCACGGCCCTTCGCAAACAAAAGGCCGTGGGCTTTACCATTCTTCAGCTGTGGCCGATGGGCTTATGCCTCCCGCTCCTTACACTTCAGCTCGAAGGCTGCGGTGAGAAGCGCCACGGTCAGGGCGCCCAAAGCAGTGGAGCCTTTCTTCACAAAGTCGCTGTCTGTGGCAAGGTCAATGCCCGGGGCTGTCAGGGCCACGATGGCCTGGGCGCAGCTTTCGCTGTTCACAGTGCCCCAGCTGCCAAAGCCGTCGTCCGGGCGCTGCATGGCGGAAAAGGCCTCCAGAGTCTTATCCACAGCAGCCTTAACGGTATCGGAATCACTCCCAAGACGGCGCTTTTCCGTTGTGGATCAGAGCGAACACTTCACGGCGAAGCCGCCGCTGAAAAAATAGGTGTTCGTCCAAACCTTATTTGGTGTAGATAAGCGAGATTGATCCGCTGCCCAAAATTCAAGTGCAAGAGGCCAGCGGTTCGCCTATGTACTGCGCAAAATAAAAAACACCGGGGAATTTCCCTCGGTGTTTTCACTTGGTGGAGATAAGCGGGATCGAACCGCTGACCTCTTGAATGCCATTCAAGCGCTCTCCCGGTTAGTGCGGTTACATACCCCCCTAAACCGGGTCAAATAAGTGCTTCAATACGCGGGAAAGCATTCTCTTATTACGCAGTTGCGCCACACCAATCTGCAATTGCTTTCTGCTGCTTTTCCTTTAATTGGCTAAAGTCGATTTCGCCCATCTGTATCCACTTTTCGATCATTCCCAGTTGATCCTTTTCTTTATATCGTCGAATAAGTGGTTGATGCCCTGGCTGATTGTCATTTTGTTTTTCAAGATCAATTATCTTTAGCATTATTTCTTTCGCAAAAAGGATGTGTTTTCCTACTGTCAACTGTGTTATATTGTAGTGAAGATTGCAATAATTGGTGACAACAGTATTTCCGTCATCTTGCTCAAGAGTGTAATTTTCTATAAATTGTTCCGGGATGAACATCAACTCTAATTTTGAGATAGTATCACCCAATAAGCTGTTAATTACAATTACGGGCTCAATATCCGCATCCGATAGGCTATCAACTTTCCACAATGACAATGTGTTTCCCATTGTGCGCATATCATTTGCAATTGTATCAGCTTTATAATTATCAATGATATCTTCTGTTTCTCTTTCCAAAAGAGACCACTTTGCGCGTGCAAATTTGCGCACATAATATGCCATAGAAAGCCTCCGCATCATGCGCTTATTTCTTTACTCTTTAATTGCTCTACAACTTCATCTCTATATTCTATCAGCCAGGACTCTTCCAGTTTAAGATTCTGAAGAATATCTATAGCTTCAATAGCATCCCATTTCTCGAAACATGAAATGAGTAAATCTTGGATAACTGGCGAGTGATTCAATGCACATACGAGCGAAATTGTAATGCCATACGGATCCAGTTCTGCATAGTTATAGTTTGACAGAATATGCAGTACACCTTCCAGAATGTGATCATTTGATAAGTTATGATTTGCGATGTCAGCCAAAATACCCAAAGAGTTTACAGTGTCACCTCTCGAGGTTTTTAACCTATCAAAATATTCATCTGCTTCAGTCCAGATTCCAGCTTCAAAATAGCAACTCTGAATGATAGCGACTAGTCTTTTCTTTATTAATAAAGCATCATTATTCCTAATTTCCGGTGGGAGGGCAGTTGCACTATCAGTTGGAACTTGGTGTATGCTGTATCCACTGGGAACCGTACCTGTGGTTGACTGTTCTTCACTGTCGTTGAGAAATATAGATTTACAGACATTATTTAGAAAACTGTAGATCTCAGCGATCTGTTCCTTTTGTGAAACTTGATCTTCATTACCAGTTGAATATGATTCGAGATCAAACAGGGAAGGGTCATAATCGCCAGTCGATTTAGTTAAAAAGTTGAGAAATGCTGTTTGCAATTGTGCCCACCTCCGTATACGAATTAGGTCATAAGTTTCTCATTAACCTGCCGCAAAAGGTCAAAGAACAGTGTTTGGGCATGACTCGCAAAGCTACTTAAGCTGTTAGAATTAAAACGAACAAGCTTGTTCTCAGCCACTGTATTAATATCAGCTGCAATGTGCAATCCCTTAATTTCCTGCTGTTCACCAGTTGATGCATTTACAGTTTGAAGTATCCCAGATTCCAAAACAAGAATTGCATTACTCAGTTCAATGTCGCTGTCAACTTCGATGGATACCCTGCTATTGAATCTATGATTCCATTCAACACACTTCTCGGAAGCATCGTTAACAGAAATGCCTAGATTGTTTGTTTGATAGAAATTTGCAAATGATGAGCCCTCTACTTCGGGAATGATAATATCAGCGTAATAGGCCAGCCTATTTCCTTGTACATTTCCCAATGTAGTAAGTATTGTATCCATAATTGAGCTGGCAACTGGAAGCTTTTCGGTAAAGTACTCCTCCGTTGTGTCGGATGTTCCTAATGTAAACTCAACATCCACTCGCTCTGCAAGGATACGAATATTTACATCTCCGCTTGGAGAAACAAACTGCATACGCTTGTCATTGGAGCCAATCTTAGCAGATACAAAAGGAACATTTATTATCTGCTGGGTGGTTTGAATGATGTTGGGTAAAAAATCATATCCAGCAGTCTGTAGTGCTTGGGTCCATGCAATTGAATTTGCAGAGGTAGGAGCATACTGCTTGTAATCACCGAAAATTGAAAGCCGGAATGTTAATATATACATATAAGCCCTCCTCATTATGGGAAATGGTATACTCATTATAGCATAACCTCGATTCTTTTCAACATATTTTTCACTTCAAAAATATTTCTAATTTGAACAAAGTATAAATCTTAAGGATTCCTCTCTCAATAATAGTGAAAAAGCATATGTTTGTTGCGCGAAAAAGGGCAACTTGCTAAAAAATAAACGCCGCCCAACAGGACAACGGGCGGCGTTTTCATATATAAAACCATGAAGGGAGGTCACTTTCACCCGGCCAGTCTGCGGACTGGCTTTTTTCTTGCCACGAAAAGGAGGTTTGCAAATGGCAGATGATAAGAAAAATATTCCCGAGACAGCCCCGCCCGCCGAGGCTCCCGCTCCCACGGTAGAAAATGTAGCCGTGCCGGAGCCGCCTGCTCCTGATCCTGTGCTGACTGACGCGGAGGCGGTCATGCTGGAGCAGGAGGGGCACGCGGCGCTCTTTGAAATGGGCGATGCCGTACCTGATCCCGCTGACACTGTTACCCTCGCCGAGGTGGAGGAGCCTGCCGCTCCCGAAGCCCCCAAGGCTGAAAAGGAGCAGGCACAGCCGCCCACTCCCGGCAAGGATGCACCCGCCCCGGCACATTCCGGCCAGGTGGTTGATTTTGCCGCCGCCCGTGACGAGGCAGCCAAGGAGGAGAAAAAGGCGGTCAAGCAGAAGCCGCCCACGGAAAAGGACAGGGCCTCCAAACCCGGCAGAGGCCGTCCGCCCAAGGAGGGCAAGGCCGCTCCCGATAAGGCCAAGCCGCCCAAACCTCGGGACAAAAAGTCCCAAAGCAAGCCCGCCCCGGAGAAGCCTGCCCCGGATAAGGGCGGCGCTCCCGCTGGTGCGGAGGTCACGCCGGAGCCGTTTGTGCCTCGTGACGCTACCCGCGCCGAAAAAGAAGAGATCGTCTATCTCAGCCTGTCCGACCTGCACCCGTTCAAAAATCATCCCTTTGGCGTCCGGGACGATGCGGAGATGCAAGGGCTCGTGGAGTCGATCAAGGCGACGGGCGTCAATCAGCCCGCACTGGTGCGTCCCCGTGAGGATGGCGGCTATGAGATCATCGCAGGCCACCGCCGCCAGCGGGCAAGCGAGCTTGCCGGATTTGCGAATATGCCGTGTATCGTCCGCAACATGACGGACGATGAAGCCATCCTTGCCATGACGGATGACAACCTCCGCCACCGTGAGCGCATTTTGCCCACGGAAAAGGCGCAGTCGCTGAAAATGCAGGTGAAGGCCATCAAGCACCAAGGCTCCCGCCCCGGCGAGGAGGACAAGGACGCCGGAAAACGCTCCACGCAGGTCGTGGGAGATCGCAACGGTATGAACTACAAGCAGATGCAGCGGTATATCCGCCTGACCGAGCTTGCACCGGATTTGCAGAAAATGGTGGACGAGAAAAAGCTGGCGTTCACCCCGGCGGTGGAGATCTCATTCATCCGCCCCAAAAATCAGAGGTATATCGCCGTGTCCATCGAGGGGCAGCAGTCCTCGCCCTCGCTGTCGCAGGCGCAGAAAATGCGGGAGCTGGACAAGGACGGCAAACTCAACGGCGATGTGATTGACGGTATTCTGTCGCAGGAGAAAAAGGAGGTAGACAAGGTGATCATCAATAGTGCGGAACTGGAAAAGTATTTCGGCAAGGACAAGTCCCCGAGGGAAATGAAAGACAAGATCATTTCTCTGCTGGATGACTGGAAGGCCAAGCAGCCGCCCGAACTGGGCAAGCCCGAGAAGAAAACGGATCTGGAAAAGTGACCTTGGGACATTTTGTCCCGAGGTCTTTCGTTTATGAATGGAGGTTTTTACAATGAAACGACCCCTTGCGTACATTACCGCCGCATGGTGCGGCAGCGACCACGAAAACACAAAGCTGGCGGCGCAGTATTGCCGCACGGTGTATGAGGCGGGCTTTTCGCCTATCTGCCCGACGCTCTATCAGCCGCTTTTCCTCAATGACGCCGTTCCCGAGGAGCATAAGAGCGGCATCGACATGGGGCGCGACCTGCTCCGCCGTTCTCATGTGCTGGTGGTGTGCGGTCATACCGTCACCGAGGCCATGAAGAACGACATCGCCGTTGCCCAGCGGCTCGGGATCACCGCCACCACCCTTGAGGGCATTTTGACCGTCAAGGGACAAGGGCGCAGATAAGATGTCCACCGTATTTGAAGCCTACATCACCAACCTCGGCAAATACGCCGAGGGGCAGCTTGTGGGCGAAACGCTGAAATTTCCGGCCACCACGGAGGAGGTGCAATCGCTTCTGAAGAACATCGGCGTGGACGGTGTGCGGTATGAGGAGTTTTTCATCACCGCCTTTGACGGCGATGTGATGGGCTTATACGACTATCTCACCGAGTATGAAAACTTGGACGAGCTGAACCATTTGGCGCATCTCATTTCCGAACTGGACAGCGACGAGATCGAAACGCTGGAGGCCGTACTCAACAAGGGCGACCATACTTCCAGCGTGGCGGACATCATCAACCTCGTTCACAATCTGGACTGCTACGAGCTGCACCCCGGCGTGACCGACGATGAAACGCTGGGGCGCATCTATGTGGAGGACATGGAACTACTGGATGTGCCGGACAATGTGCTGCCCTACTTCGATTTTGAAGCCTATGGGCGGGATATGCGGATCAACGAGGGCGGCCACTTCGCCCCCACGGGCTATCTGACCCGCAGCGGCGACTTCAAGGAGGTGTACCACGGCATCGAGGACATTCCCGCCGAACACCGTATTTTTGCGTACCCCAAGTTGAATATCCGGGAGCAGATGGCGGCCTACAAGGAGGTCATAGACCGTTCATCCTTGGAGGGCGAGCGCCTGCACCCGAGAAAGGAGCATGATGACCGCTGACCTTGGGACATTTTGTCCCGAGGTCATATTTCTACCAGAGAGGAGGAGATGACGGCTGGTAGATGAGGATATTTCCCGGCGCACGATTGCCGTATCGGTGAAGGCGTCGAAGCTGACCGCCCGGGGGCTTGCCTATGTTGTCCGGGCGGTGGGGCGCAAGATCGCCAAGGCGCACCGGGCAAAGCAGACACCTCACGGCAAGCAGACCGTGAAAAAGCTCATGGCGCACGGCACATCCACTAACAGCCTTGAACTGTCCGGGGATACAAAGCTCTTTGACCGGGTAGCCCGGAAGTGGAATGTGGACTATGCCTTTTATCAGACTGAACCGGGGAAATACCTGCTGTTCTTCAAATCCGGGCAGGCGGACGCTATGACCGCCTGCTTTTCGGAATACTCCCGCAAGGTGCTGGATAAGGCCAAGTCCCGCCAGCCCACGATCCCCGAACAGATGAAGCAGGCGGAACAGCAGCTTGCCAAGGAAAAGCCGCCCAAGGAGCATATCAAGGAGGTGTCGCATGACAGATAAACTCCGTAAATATGTGCTGCCCAACATTCCCTATGTGTTCATCGGCTGGGCGTTCCTCAAGCTGGGGACGGCGTACCGTCTGGCGGTAGGCAGTGATTTCGCCCATAAATTCATCGGGCTGGGTCAGACTGTCGGCGCAGCCTTTGCCGACTTTGCCCCCGGCCTTGCTCCCTTTGACTGGCTGGTGGGCATTGTGGGAGCGGTGGCGTTCCGCCTGCTGATCTACTTCAAAAGCAAGAACGCCAAGAAATACCGCCGGGATGAAGAGTACGGTTCAGCCCGTTGGGGATCTGAAAAAGATATACGCCCTTTTGTCGATCCCAAGTTTGAAA